>OBID01000906.1_pt1 | contig 10793 bp, 4 predicted proteins | sample 1519781 | NCBI WGS metagenome assembly OBID01 (sample SAMEA3991478, study PRJEB22521) | metagenome | biome: anthropogenic terrestrial biome; feature: sewage plant; material: sludge | place: Sweden | collected 2012-09-26
CAATGCATTCAAAGGTAACACGAGTTATGCCTTAGAATACTAAGAGGTCCTGAACAGTTACAAAATAATAAATAAATCAGATATGCGATGTTAAATAAGGTGATAACGTGATTGAAAGCTATCTTGAAAGCACATTGAACTGTAATGTTAAATTGCAGGATAATCATATTTTAGAAAAGCTTCCGCTGTATCTTAAAACAGAGATAAATAACTGTCACAATATCTCAGGACTGATTAAAGCCCCCAGGAGTGCCCAGTTCTGAGCAAACGGTTTCATAAGATTCCAGTATCCCAGTCCCCTCACTCCTGTTTCCAGTAGAAGATCAAGCTTACTTCTGATACTTCTTACATCTTCAAACCACACAACATGTTCAGCTCCCTGTCTTATATAATTAAACCACGGAGCCTGAGATACCTTATCATATTCTATAGCAACACCGTTATTGGCAGCAATCGTTACTGCATACTGATTTCCTATTAATTGAGCACGTGTGATTCCCTTCTCAAATGGCAAAGTCCAGTCATAGCCGTAATTAGGGATTCCCATCATTACCTTTTCTTTTGGTATCTGACTCAATGCAAAATCCACAACCTTGGTTACAGGTCCTATAGGTGCAACTGCCATAGGAGGACCGTATGTATATCCCCATTCGTATGTCATGACAAGAACTGTGTCTGCGACTGCACCAATTGCTGCATAATTATGTGCTTCGTAAAGAAGTCCACGCTGTTCTTCTGATACTTTTGGTGCCAGATCCACATTTACGAAGAAACCGTTTTTGTGCATTATTTCTGACGCATTTTTTATAAACCCTAGAAATGCTTCAGCATCCTCAGGAAGTATAAATTCAAAATCTATATCAAAACCTTTATAGCCTTTTTGTTTCATTTCGTCAACAAGAGAATATAACACAGTATTCTGAAGTTGTGTTGAATTAAACAATTTGCTTGAACGCTCGGAACTGAAATTTCCGTTTTCGGTTATTGATGAGAAAACAAGAATCGGTGTTACTTGTGTGTTATTGACTATTGCCAGCAACTCCTTATCATCAGGGGGAATCAACTGACCTGAGTCTGTGAAGCCATATCCAAAAACAGAAAGTGTACTCAGAAACGGAAGTTCACGTCTTAGAAGCGGCCGTGAAATGTACGGATAGGCATAACCATTGATCCGTGCTGAACGGACAGGACTCTGAGTAAATTTTATTGTTATTATTCTCCCGAGGATAATATCTGGTTCAAATGTAAGCCATGGATTATTTCTTATAAGCGCATCTACTGTTGTTCCATAATTTACAGCAATTGAGTACAGCGTATCTCCGGGGCGTACAGTATAAGTCACCTCTGGTATAAGAATCAGCAATGCCTGACCCGGCACAATCCTTCCTGACTGATCAAGATCGTTATCAGAAATAAGTCTTTGTACTGACACTCCGTAACGTTTGGCAATAGCATCTATAGTATCACCGCTGCGGACAATATATATATCCATAATATGTTCTCCTTAAAAAATTTAAAAATCATAATACATAGTATTCTTAAGTTTCTGTATTTATTAGTTAATTAATATATTTTTGGTAATCAGAAACTGCTGTATTCCCCCAGAACAGACATGAGGAAAATAACTCATGACAGTCACTCAACGTATATAATATTATTAAAATAGTTAATAAAGTAAAATGCTCATAAGACATAATTTACACATTTCTTATGAGCATTTTTTCATAATTATCAGATACAAATATTATTTTTTAAAACTGTACCACACCTTCTATGTGCAGACAGCGGATTTCCCTGTAGTCATATGTGATCAAAGGTCTGTAATCTGCATTATAGCTGTGTGCAGCAACCAGAATATCTGAAGGACTGAATGGTGCTGACGCATCCACTACAACAGGACAATGTTGAAATTCACTGCCGTCAAACAGCAGCTGTATTATATCTCCCGGCTGAAGTTCGCTCATTGTACATTCACGGGCTTTAGGGCCTACAGAATCACTTTTTCGTGTAAGAAAGTTATATAAATACGGGACACCAGTCCACGCTGGAGCTTTACGGTTTGCATCTATATAGTACCATCCGAATGTCGGAGTGTAATTCATCACTCCGCTTCCGGCATATATGCACTGAGATGCAAAATTTGTACAGTCACCGCCTAATTTATCATAATTGTAATAGGCAGGATTCGTAGAAAGAGCCCATTTATGTGCATAGCGGACAGCAGCTTCCCTGTCATAACGTTTAAGAGATTTCATGGCATATCATCTCCTTTTTTTATTCTATGCAAATAAGGGGTGATATGTGTCAAGTGAACTCTGATATGCAAGAAATTATCAGTATATATTTGTATTCGTCTGTTATTGAGTCGTTATAGGGTAAGTTTATTGAAAATGCCTTAAGTGTTCTGCAGGGCTTTCCGATCGCCCTGCACCTTCGGGAATATTATTTGAATGGTTTTATTGTATGGCTTTCCGGTCGCCCTGCACCTTTGGGGATATAAAGTAAGAATCACGTGAGCGTAGGCTTACGTGATTCTTATACTACTATACTTTAATTTATATTATGCGTCAATAATAATACTTTTTATCAGAATGAAATCAACTACATTGACAATACCGTCATCGTTCATATCTGCTGCATACAGTTCTGTCAGACCGAATTTTAACTTTTTAGTAAGATAGAAATTCATGAGGACAGCATCCGTAGCAGTTATTTTCATATCCATATTTATATCTCCATGAATCGTTGACCCTGAAGATATCTGAAAATGCTGAATAAGTGAATTCATATGTATCATATCAACAACATTTACTTTACCGTCTTCGTTTATATCTGCAATAGTCCACTCTTCATCATTTAATTCAAGATAATTCATAAGATACGCATGAAGCATTGCTGCATCAGCGATATTTACTTTTTCGTCCTTATTGATATCACCTTCCATGGTATCTTCCTGTTCCTGTGTATTATCTGATGAAATAGTATCAAAATCTATCCACATTTCAACTGATTCATTCTGAGGATCATATTTTGGTGATTTAGAATTCTGAGATATAAGTTCATCTGCCGTTAGTACCTTATTGTATAATCGTACTTCTGAAAATTCTGCCATTGAACTTCTTCCTGTATCGGGACATGCACCTATAGTAAAGTTAAACTGAGAATCATTTACGCCTCCTTCGGCAACAGCAGTTGCCTGGTCAAGGATTTTTCCGTCAGCATATATACTCATAGTGTTTTTCTCACCGTCGTATATTGCAGCTATCTGATGCTTTTTGCCTTGCCATGATGCAGCCATATCTGATGGCATCTTATAAAAAAGAGTTCTCCATGCATTTCCGGCATATACAAAGAAATCAAGCGTGCCTGGTGTTGTCCTTAATGCAAATGTATGATCACCCTTTCCTGCAAACATATTATATTCAGGATCTCCTGTAGGGATTACATTTACTTCAATTGTAAATGATTTTCTTCCTTCAACAACAGGACTGATTATATTGTTAAACGGAATCTGAAGTGAACCTGTCATATATACTTCCCCTTCTGATTCTTTAAAAGTAGCTGAAGAAGTTACAGGAATGTTCATTTTATTTTTGCTCTGGTCTTTGATAATTATACCGGTGCTTGTGTATGATTTAGCTGTCTCTGATATCTGCTCCAGTGTATCTGATTCCTTTACAGGTACAATTGTGAATTCCCAGTTATATATTTTATTTGAAGGAAGTCTGTATTTTTCAAGTGTACCAGGTCCGCATGTTGCTGATCCTGTTCCCATAGAACCGTAATTAACACTTAATATTGTTTCTTTTCTTGGTGTCAGCTCGTATACATGATTTACAGAATTAAGGTCAGAAGGAGTAAAATGAAGTGCACTTGCCTCAACAAGTCCTGATGAAGCCACCAGAACACCGTTCTTATGACTGCTGCTTTTCACTGAAATCCATTTTACATCTGTCATATTTCCACAGTCATCGACCTTCATATACGGGTAAAATAATTCTGAAACTGTACTTGTCCACACACCCTGTCGTCCGTTTGTTTTTCTGTCGTTGAATGTTTCTACAGGGCCGTTGCCGTACCATGATACATCTTCAAAACCATCCGGAAGTGTCATCATAGAACCTACCCTCAGGAAATTTCCCATACCTGATTTTGTAGCGTCTACAGATATTTTTACATTTACCTGACCTGCACCATTTATGGTATAGATCATTGATACCTTTGTGTTTTTTGCATTCGGCAAAGTAATATTTACTGTTATTACCTGCTGACCAAACTGATTCTGAGTTACACTGATGTTGTCAACTTTAACACCGTCAGATGCATTCTGCCAGTTTGTATCAAACAGCTTGCTTCTTCCTGAGTTATAATCATTTTCAACAAAGCCACGCCAGAAATTCGGAACAGGGCCTTTGTTTATAAGAACTTCGCCCTTATATGTATATGACTTCATAACTCCATCTGATTTACCTATAACAAATTCAAAATCAGTACCTTTTACTTTATATTCATTGCCGCTTTCAGTAATATCTACAGCCTGTTTGCTTATCTGGGATCTGCATGGTGAAACATTTGCCGGAACAGCAAACTGTGCATATGATATCTCACTTCCTGCAGGAACAAAATCTGTTTTTTCTTTCGTATATACTGAAATATTCAGATAAAATTCATCACCAGGATCAGGGTTTGCCGGAATATCAAAAGGTACTTTTATTTTACCTCTTGTGTATGGTGAAATATCTGTATTATCCACAATTCCTTCATCTGTAACAAATCCGTTTGTAACAAGCTGCCATTTTACATCATATTCGTTCAGGTTTTTAAATGCGCTTTCGTTATATACTGATACTTCCCTGTTTGCGATCTGACTACTGTCTGAAGAAAACCAGAAATTCTGATACTGATACTTTACCTCAGCTATCTCTGGCTGTGGAGTTCTGTCTGGACTTAATAATCCGTTCTGACAAAAGCTGTTGTCATTCGGAACATCTCCCCAGTCACCGCCATACGCAAAATATTTTCCTTTGCTTTCTTGAGCATAAAGATTTTTATGTGCATTTTCCTGTGCATAATAATCCCATGCTCTGCTCTCTGTAAGTGATGAATCATGACTATAATCAAGCCATAATAAGATGGACGGATCAGAACACGACATACCCGGTGCTGCAAAACGCTGACTGTCAATTTCCGCCTTACTGAGTGCTTTTGAATAAATTCTTGCTATTGATATATCACCTTCAAATTTTCTTCCGGTAGATGCATCATATCCTATTCCTAACGGATCACTTCCTGCAGCAATTCCGTCTTCAACACTTCCCGATTTCAGAAGAATTCCATCTACGTATATAGACATATTGCCCTTGTCATATACGCCTGCTACCTGATGCCACTTTCCTGTCCAGTCTGACGGAAAATCGCATGAAACAGATTTCCAGCCGTCATTGTATATAAAGAATTCAAGACCGCTTCCGCTGCTTTTTGTTTTTAAAGCTGCCTGACGATCACCTTTTGATATTATAACACTATTCTGTGCTGTTGATGATGGTCTGACAACTGCTTCAAATGTAAATGATTTTCCTGCACCTGACAAAGCTGAATTCACTGCTGAGTTATCGTCCATAACTGTATATCCGCTGAATGCCGTTCCGCCGTTGAGACTTCCGGCACCCGTATCCTTGATCCAATCGGATGAAGAACCTATACATTTTCCGGTATTTCCTTTGTCGTCTGTAATGTTGTAGCTTACGGAATCTGTATCAATGCTTACAGCTCTTGATTGATCAACCCAGTCCCATATAAAGCCGCCGATCATATTGTCTGCACTTCTTATTGAATCCCAGTATTCCTTAAGAGCACCTACGAAATTTCCCATTGCATGATCATATTCACACATTACATAAGGCATTTTGCCACTGCCTGATTTAGATCTTATTCCGTCGGGGCTCGGATACATCTGGCTTGACATATCTACACCCATGGATTCGCCCATTCCTTCACTGTGCACTGGTCGGGTAGGGTCATTTTTCTTATAATACCATATCATATCCCTGAACATTCCGTTTGATGTAGTCGGATCCCATGTATAGACCATCTCATTTCCTATTGACCATGAAACAATTGAAGGATTATTTTTAAGTCGTCTGAAATTCGTATTTGTCCTGTCCATTGCAAGCTCATAAAAAAGTCCCTTAGCATCGTTATTATCCATGAGTGCATGTGACTCAAGGTTTGTCTCAGCCATCATGTATAATCCGTATTTATTGCAAAGCCAGTAAAGATATGAATCATTGCTGTAATGTGAAGTTCTGATTGAATTAATATTATTCTGCTTCATCAATTTCACATCTTCTGTCATACATTCCTGAGAAACAGCCTTTCCGTTAAACGGATCTGTATCATGTCTGTTGACTCCTTTGAAGAGTAATGGTTTTCCGTTTATAGTAACTGGTTTCCATTTCGTAGTTGTAACCTTGTAGTTTGAGTCAACAGCCGTTGATGTAAATTCTATTTTTCTGAAACCAAGCTGTGTAGAAACTGTCTGAACTGATTTACCTGTTCCATCTGTCAATGTCAGAACAAGAGCATACAACTCAGGATTTTCCGCTGACCATAGTAAAGGCGAATTAATAGTCTGATTCAATGTGACTGTTTTAGTTTTACCGGATGAAATCTCATCAGCATTTATCACACAGTTATCTGCTATATTATTTCCGCCCTCATCAATTACCTTTACGTCAACATTCCAGTTTTTCTGATCTTTGGTTGAAATATTTTTTATATCTACCGATAAATTCAGAACAGCATTTTTATACTGACTGTCAAAGTCTGTCCGTACAGTGTAATCATTGATTTTTACCAGTGGCTGACTTGTCAGAAAAACATCTCTGAAAATACCTCCGTCGTATATCATGTCCTGATCTTCAAACCATGTTCCGTCACAGAACTTATGTACCTCAACAGCAAGCGTATTTTCACCTTTTACAAGGTAATCCGTGATGTCAAAACAATGCGGACTGTAAGAATCCTCACTGTATCCAACTTCTTTTCCGTTAAGATAAACATAATATGCTGATTCAACACCCTCAAAGTTAATGTATACTCTCCTGTTGTCATCAGTCATTACGTCTTCAAGAGAAAACTTTTTTCTGTAAAGTCCAACAGGATTATAATTTACAGGAGCTGCCGGAACTTTTACATAGTCATATGCAGACTGCCACGGCTGACCGATGTTTGTATAAATCGGAAAGTCAAAACCCTGACAAGTCCAGCTTTTTGGCATTGATACTGTTTTCCACTCGTTCCCTTCCACGTAATCCTTATTCATAAATCCTGCTTCAAGATAAGGCTGTGCTTTTTCACTATTTGAAACAACTGTAAGCCGCCAGTCCTCTCCTGCACCTGTAAGCATTTTAAAGTATTGAGATTTATCTCTTGAATTATAATCCCATACTGCCTGGGTTGCTGTATCAGTATCCTGATACGGAATAATTGTGAGCGATGAATCCTCACGGTTTACTGCAAATACGTCCTCTTCGTTTACCATATTTCCTTTGAGATCCGTGTAAGCCGTACCTGTCCATTCCTTATGGGTAAACTTACGGGATTGAACATCAGATGATATTGATGATGACAATCCATCTGAAGATGTGCCGTCTGCAGCTGATAAAATTACACTGCACTCCGGAACTGACGACACAAAAAATGCCGCTGAAACCAACAGTGACACTGCTCTTCTTTTAATTTCCACTTTTCCACATTCCTTTCACACATTAATTTTCTACAATCCTCTATTCCTCTGCACAGATATTTTAATGTAATACCTGCTAAAATAATTATAATAAAGTTTTTGTGCACAGTCAACATATTCCTTAAAATTATTATAAATAAATTATAAATTATTATTAAAATATTACTATTTATATTAACATTTTTGCCTTTTTAAAATTTGTCGTACCATTTAGTGTATTAATTGTAAATATGTTGATATGGATTATTTTGATTACAACTGTCCGCAGTGGCAGACAGTCCTGAAATAGTATTTTATTTGTAAAAGCATAACAATACGGCTGCATCCAAAGCTCTATATAAAGCTTGGATACAGCCGTTTTTTATTAATTAAATATTTTTTTATTAAACTATTTTTCAGTAATCTTGTAGACTACTTTTGAGTTAGGAAAATACTCTACTGTAACAGATTGTATGCCTGACAGATCTTTATTCAGGTTATACACATATGAATCATAAGTAGAAGCACTTACTGTATATTTCTCATCCGAATCTGATACTCCGATATAATATTCTTTTCGTTTATATTTGTATTCAAAACTGAATTTAAGTTTTGATACAGATATCGTAACATTTTTTGGTTCTGAGGATAAATCCCTTATACAAGGAAGTGAAACGATGAGTGATATTATAACAGCTGCAATATCGACTAGAATAATAATTATAAAAATGTGTGAATTCTCATGTCGTGATGACAAATATTTTTGAATAAGTACCTTTACGATATTTGAACATACAGCTGCTATAGCAATAATAAATAAAATCCTGCTTATAAGCTCTGCTTTTCCTTCATTTTTATCAAATACAAATGACATAATCAGAAAAGTCAAAAATACAATAGATGTACAAATATAATCTATCGCCAATTTCTTTTTTCCTTCTTTCATATTACATTATCCTAACATCATCTGTATAAGAAGAACCAGATCCATAGTATTAACTACACCATTCTGATTGATATCAGCTGCTTTTATCTGATCAGGAGTAAATGATTCTTTCATAAGCAGATATTTTTTAAATACAAAAACATCAACTGCCGATACAATTCCATCAAGGTTAGCGTCACCGCTTATAACTTTAACTTCTGTACTTCCGGATTTCTTCATATCAATATTGATATTTACCTGCGGAGGTGGAACTTCAAGCCATTCACTGTATGTTGTTTCATATCCTTCAAGCTCACATTTGACCTGCCAGAATCCTTCCGGTACATCCCAGCCATATTCACCACTGCTGTTTGAGTACGTAGGATTTGACTGATTATACTTATTGGCATCCCATACCTGAGCTTCGTCCTTCATGGTTTTCTTATAGTAAAGCGTAACCTTAACACCTTTTAGTCTGTTTGAATCACTACCTGAATATATATATCCGCTCGGATCAACCGACCATATTAATTGTGCACCGTTATCAAGAGCATCAATATCTTCGTCTATGGAATATCCCCACCATGCAAGAAGCGAATCAACAAGTATTGATGCACCTAAAACTGCAAGAGTGACAGGAAGTGTTGCAGGAAGCAGGAATACAGCTGCAACTAATGCGGCTGTTTCAACAACACAGAGTGCTTCATGAAGATTATTCATAGCTTCAAGATGTGAAAGCTGGGATTGTCTTGGATCATTAGGAGATAATGTATCCTGTAAATTTTGTATTCTGTTATGTCTGTCATACGTTTCTTTTCCATCACTATACAGATCATATGCAGAAAATCCAAGAAACAATGTATGACCAACTGCTTCTGCTGCTGCTTTTGGCATATACTCTGTCAACGCTGTCTCTGTTGCTTTTGAAATGCCGTAATCTGTCATTGTAACAACAATATTAGTTAAATTAGTCTCATTATTCTGACTTATAAAATCTTCATATGACTTTGCCTGATTTTCAGCCATTGCACTTTGGTAAGCACTTGGCGTAGAAACATTTTTTCCGTTAATTTCCTGGTATACATATGTATTGTTTCCGGTATTAACAAATCCTAACTTTTCAAGTTCTGATGCACTCTGATTTTTTACATCATATGTTTTTCCTCCAACTGTGAATTGATTTGAAACAGATGTAGTAAGATTGTAATCAGTACCGTCCTCAAGCTTTATATTTGTTGTTCTTTTATCTGGTCTGTCTTCTGTTACATTAATTTTAGCATTTCTGAATTCTTGCGGCAGATCATTTAGTACAGGTTTATTTCCGTTTTTGTCAGTTATCTGAGATATATCTTTGTCACCGATAACAAAATCACTTGGAATTTCATCCAGAGGATTCGTTTCTACCTTAGGAATAGGAGCTTTTATATAGTCATCAAATTTATCCTGATAATTACTTGCTGATTTCAAAGTAAATGATACATTTATTGTTCCCGGAACATATGAAGCATTTGTAGGATCAAAACGTCCTTCTGCTATCCATACATCATTGTTTATATCATATTCAGCTTTAATTGATTTTTTTTCTCCATTTTTATTACTGCTGATATAAAGTGTATTGATTTTGTTTGAGTTGCTCATTTTTACTGTAAATTTGAAGGGCTTTGACGGTATTATAGAAATATATGGTCTTATTCCCTGAAGGACTGATGCCGTAAGATCATATTTACTTCCATTATGTTCAAGGATAAACTGATTTACTGTAGGATAATTTTTATCGTATTTTACATTAAGAATATTTGATACTACATCATTTGATTCCGCAGTTATCATATGATTTCTTTCTCCGTTATCAGTTATCTTAACTGTTGTAGAATATCTTCCCACATCGTTTGAGGTAGTCGTTCCTATTAATTCTTTACCGTCGTAAATATTTACTCTTGAATTTTCAGGAGCAATTCCAGAAATATCAAGTATCCCTGTATTCGTTGTTGTTTCTCCGAAAATAGTTACTATCGGAACATTTATATCTATCTTTTCAATTAATTCAGAACAATAATTTCCATTTAATGAATAATTAAATTTTGCAGTAGTTGTAAAATCTCCGTTAGCAATTGGTCTTACACAGAATTTAAGTGTTCCGTC
>OBID01000909.1_pt1 | contig 10763 bp, 7 predicted proteins | sample 1519781 | NCBI WGS metagenome assembly OBID01 (sample SAMEA3991478, study PRJEB22521) | metagenome | biome: anthropogenic terrestrial biome; feature: sewage plant; material: sludge | place: Sweden | collected 2012-09-26
GGGGAACAACTTGCTGTCGGACATGCAAGGGAAATGACAGTAAGCGAAACCGGACAAGCCACGCACCGGGCAACGCAGTCAAAGCCACCTAGCGTTGACCGTACGCCAAGGCGCCGGGGATACTCTGGCGCATGTCACTGCAGACCAACAACGTTGCCAAACAGAGCTTCTACCTCGTCGATGCGCGCCGGTTGATTCTTCCCCTTGGCGCGTCACTGATGCTGCACGCCTTTATCCTCTGGTCAGGGCGTGAACTATCGCCAACGCCCGGAGCATCTGCGTCCCGGCAACACAACCTGCGGGCCAGCATGCAGCAAACGCCAGCCGCCGCGCCCACCGAAATCCCCCTCAGTCCCGCCTCTTCATCTGAAAATACCTCTAGGCGAGCGCCTGAAAAACCTGTCAATGCACCGCCCGACAAGCCACGGGCATCGGATGAGATCACCAAATCACCACCTGAGCGAGAGTACGGAGAAGTCCAGCCAAATCTGCCGATCGAGCCGGTTCGGAACAGCATCGATTTGGCCGGGCTGCGTCAGTACCATCTGGCTCTCGGTCGTAAGGCGCAGCAATTTCGTCGCTACCCGGAGGAAGCGCGCGCCGCAGGATCGCGAGGTCGAGTCACCATGCGGCTGGTCGTTTCGGAGACAGGATCTCCGCTTGGCATCAGTCTGCTCGGCAGTAGCGGCTTTCCCGTTCTCGACCGGGCAGCCCTCGAGATGATGCTCCTCTCAGCCAGCCACACCGAGGTCCCGGAAAGCCTTCGCGGCAGGAGTTTCAACATCGATCTGGCGATTGACTACAACCCGGACGACGCGCCATAAATGCCGCCGGCACCTGATGCTACGAGCCAATTTAAAATTTGGCCAAAATTTCCGGTTGACCGTGGCAACAGGCTTTTTTCAATGAACAACGCGCATCCGGCTTGACCATTTCAAGCCAAAGCCCAGCGTCAAAACGATAACGGACCCATCCTCATTTTCTTCCTGCACCGCTTCCGGCCCAGCAATCACGCAAACCATTCCAAGTTAGCTCGTATACTCCGCTGATGCACGCCCAACCAGCGCCCTCTCTTACGATGCCAAAACTATTGTTCGGCGTTCTTGGACTATGCCTGTTGGTGGTTTCGAAGGTGTTCGGTAGCGAGGTGGCCATTGGCGTTTTCGCCTACCAAGGTGAGCGCGCGGCTGCCGACTGGTCCCCGGTTATCCGCTACCTTAATCAGGCTTTGCCCGAACACCATTTTCGCCTTGACCAATATGATGCAGCTGGCTTGCGCCAGGCCATCGCCGGGCATCAGGTTGATCTGGTGATTACCAATCCGGGCTATTACGTGTCCATGGAAGCAGCGTTCGGCATCAGCCGGATTGCGACCCTCGACACCAAAGACGACCATCCCGCGCGCGCCCTCGGCTCGGTGGTTCTGGCCCGGGCCGACCGGACCAACCTGCACACATTGGCCGATCTCGCAGGGAAACGGGTGGCGGCGGTTGCGCCGGAAGCGTTTGGCGGTTTTCTGGTGGCCGCCCGGGAAATGCTGGATCAGGGCGTTGATCCTGATTCTGATCTGATGGAAATTCAATTTGTTGGGCTGCCGATGATCCGCATCATAGAGGCCGTCCAGCGTGGCGATGTCGATGCAGGCATCGTCCGCGCCTGCCTTCCGGAGCAGCTGGCCAGACAGGGAAAAATCCGGTTTGAGGATTTTCGAGTGCTGTCGGGGCGTCAGGATGCGGATTTGGCCTGCGCCCTATCGACTCGCCTCTACCCGAACTGGCCGATTGCCGTTACCCGGCAGACCGATCCGGTATTGGCCAAAGCCGTTGCCCGGGCTTTGCTCTCCATGCCGGAATCAGACGGAATGAGTTGGTCCGTACCCGCCGATTACCAGCCGGTGCATGACTTGTTTCGTGAGCTGCGCATTGGCCCCTACACGTATTTGCGCGAGATTACGCCGGAAGGTCTGGCTCGCCGTTTCTGGCCCTGGTTGCTGGGCTTGCTGGCTATTCTGACGGGATGGATCGTTCATACCGTTCGCGTCGAGCATCAGGTTCACCGGCGCACGGCAGAACTACTCGAGTCACTCGCCGCCCGAGACCAAGCCGAAGCAAAAATGCGCACGAGTCAGGAGCAGATGGAGCACCTGTCGCGTCTTTCGGTGCTGGGTGAGCTAACCGGCAATCTCGCGCACGAACTCAATCAGCCCCTGACCACCATCGGCACCTATGCGCGGACAGTGTTGCGGCGGCAGGAAAGTGGCAACCTGACGCCGGAAGCCGTTACCGAGGCTTCAACTGAGATCGCCCGGGAGGCCGAACGGGCTGGCGGTATCGTGCAGCGCATCCGCCATTTTGCACGTAAACGCCAGGCAACCCGTGAAACTGTCAACCTGGCCGAGATCGCTGAAGAAGCGCGGCGCCTGATTGTCGGGATGCTGGCGCGGGCGCCTGAGGTAGTCATCGAGAATCGCTTGACCACCAATTGCAAGGTGCTTGCTGACGGCGCCCAGATCCAGCAAGTCTTTCTCAATCTGATCAAGAATGCGATTGATGCCAACCGGGATTTGCCGATTGAGCGACAGAACCTGCGTATCGTCATCGAGCCACTGGAGAATCGCGCGGCCGTCCATGTCATCGACCAGGGGGTTGGACTCGATACCGAGCAATTAACCCATTTGTTCGAACCCTTCTTTACAACCAAGCCGGATGGACTTGGCCTGGGTCTGCCGATCTGCAAGACCATCATTGAAGCCCACGGCGGTAGACTCTGGGCAGAACACAATCAGGAAACCCCGGGCATGTGCTTCTCCTTCTCCCTTCCCTGCCATGAACTATCAGCCTGACGCCTGCATCGTGCATGTCGTCGACGATGACCCCGGTCTGCGTCGCTCATTACGCTTTCTGCTCGACTCCGTGGGCTGGACCGTCCAATTGCATGCCTCGGCAGAAGAGTTCCTTGATGTGCTTGTCGCGCCGAGCCAGCCTTGCTGCCTGCTGCTCGATATTCGCATGCCCTCGATGAGCGGTCTGGAACTGCAACAGGTCCTTCGCGGGCGTGGCATCGATTTGCCGATACTCTTCATGACGGGCCATGCCGATGTTTCGATGGCGGTTCAGGCGATGAAATCCGGCGCCCTCGATTTCATCGAGAAGCCCTTCAATGACCAGAAGGTGCTTGACGCGGTCGCCGCAGCAATACGCCACAGTGCCGAGGCGATAGACGAAGTTGCCCGGCGACAGGCTGCCAAGGCCACACTGGCGCTGCTGTCGCCCCGCGAACAGGAAGTAGCGCAGCTAGTAGCTCAGGGGCAACCAAACAAGCAGATTGCCAGCCTGCTCAACATCAGCGAAAAGACCGTTCACATCCATCGACAACATGTGATGGAAAAGACCGGTGTTTCCTCTGCCGCCGAATTGGCCCGCCTGATGTTGCGGGCAAACCCGGCCGCCCTCGACTAGCCGAAGGCGTTCAGGCCCGCTGCATTTTAGCCGGCAGGCCGATGCGCACCGAGGCACCGGAAATCGCGGCAACCCAAGGCGACTTGTCCATCCGTATCGGGTCGAGTAGATCGGTGGCGCATAGGTAAATTTCCCTATTCGTCTGCACCTTTCTTCCAATTTTCAACTGCGCGCCATAAAACTAATCTTGTTTCGTCATCCAGAAGTGACCCTGAATGAACGCTCAGCCCGATTTTTTCCGGCGCGCGTTCTTCACGACACTTCCTGTGGGGACATTGAATTTCCTATTTTTAATTCAGGAGAGAAACATGAAGCTGTCCTTGATGACCCTTGCCATGCTGACAGGCGTGGTTTCTCCGCTGGCGGTGCAGGCCCAGGCTGGTGCTGCGGCCAATGAAGTGAACCTGGTGGGCCGCGCCGCGCCCGACCCGGCGCAACTACCTGCCGGGCCGCAGAAGGACCTGGTGCTCTACGGCCAGTCCCTGGCTACCCGCACTTACGCCTATATCGGCCCCGAAGTGGCCGACCCCGCCATGCGCCACGCCGGCAACAACCTGGCCTGCACCTCCTGCCATCAGGCCAACGCCGCCAAACCCTTCGCCATGCCCTGGGTGGGTGTGGCCGCCACCTTCCCGCAGTACCGGGGACGTGAAGACGACATCAGTACGGTGGAAGAACGGGGAAACGGCTGCATGGAGCGCAGCATGAACGGCAAGCCGCTGCCGCTGGGGTCACGCGAGATGAAGGCTTTCGACGCCTACATCTCCTTCATGTCTCAGGGCGTGCCGGTGGGCGGCAGCGTCAAGGGTGCGGCCACGCTGCAGACCAAGATGCCCAACCGCCGTGCCGACCCGGAAGCCGGCAAGCGAGTTTATGCCGCCAAGTGTGCCGTCTGCCATGGCCCCGAAGGCCAGGGCCAGCGCGTCGGCAAGGTCGGCGATGCGCAGGGCTACACTTTCCCGCCTCTGTGGGGGCCGGACAGCTTTAACACCGGCGCCGGCATGAACCGCGTGGTGATGGCAACCCGCTTCATTCAGGCCAACATGCCCTTGGGTGCCAGTCACGATGCCATGCAGCTCAGCGTCGATGAAGCCTACGATGTGGCCGCGCACATGGCCTCACAGCCGCGCCCGGTGAAGGCCAACCTTGAAGCCGACTTCCCGGCGCGCTGGAACAAGCCGGTGGACGCGGCCTTCCCGCCGTACTTGCAGGGCACCGCCGACCAGCACAAATACGGCCCCTTCCCGCCGCTGGCCGAAAAGCAGAAGCAGATGGCCGACAAGTTGAAGGCCGAGGCAGCCGCTACACGCAGCGGCAAGGCGGGTTCACGCTGAGCCGGTGGGCGGCAGGCGGCTACAGCGCATCTGCCGCCCAGTACTTTTCAGTTTTGACGGCGCAAGCCCCCTGCGCCATAAACAAAGGGGAGAATACCGAGCTACCTCAGCGTGGTTTCCGTGATTCCTGCAGCCGCTCCAGGGCGCAGCCATCATCAGCGGCGTACTGCCTTGCGCATCGGCTGTGGTAACCCCCGGCGTTGCCAAGCAGCACGCCGCCGCAGTATCACCTTCGCGAATGGCCTGCAGCTAGGATTGGTCCAAATACTCATGTGATGGAAAAGGTCGGCGTTTCCTCGGTCGCCGAATTGGCCCGCCTTATGTTGCGGGCCAACCCGGCTGCCATCGACTAGCCGAAGGCGATCAGGCCCGCTGCATTTTAGCCGGCAGGCCGTTGCGCACCGAGGCACCGGAAATCGCATCAACCCAAGGTGACTTGTCTGGCCGTGTCGGGTCGAGCAGGCCGATGTCGTTGAGATTCACGCCGGCTGCCAGACGTTTGTCCTGCGGTTGCTGCGTGCGGCCAATGCGGTGGGCGCGAGCACCCAGTTCGCGGTGGCCAAAACCGTGCTCGATAGCCGCTACTCCTGGCGTAATGCCGGCATGAACCATGATGCGCGCCTTGAGGCTGCCGCCCGGCGTACTGATTTCGACCAGATCGCCCATCTCGACATGCAGACGGCGGGCATCATCGGGGTGAATCAGTACCGGATTTTCCGGATGCAGACCGAGCAAACGCGTGGCACCAATCGAATACGGATTTTGCAGCGCTGATTTGTAGCTGACCAGTTGCAGCGGCCATTTGTCGGCGGGATAGACTTTGCGCATCGGTGTGCCGTCGGCGAAGGCGGGTTCAATCCAGCTGCCACAGCCATTGTTGCGCTTGCCGGACAGACTGTTTTTCGAGGCGCCGACATTTTCGTTCCAGAGATGCGTCATGGACTTGATCGGATTGCGCATCCAGCGCGGATCTTCTTCATCGTAGGCATCCTTGCCGGGCTGGTAGCGGCCGCCACGACTGAGCAGGAAAGCAACCTTGGCAACTTCCTCGGGTTTCAGCGTCTTTTCAAGCAAGGGGCGCAAGCGCTCGACGCCGGAGAGGATGATGTCTTCTTCCGTCGCATCAGCCACCGGCTCCTTGCCCAGCCAGGCAATGTTGGCACCGCCACGCAGGTACCAGTCTTCCGGCGTATTCAGTGCATAGGTATTGCCATCCGGATCGCTGATGGCGTTCTCGCCAAAGCCTGGTAATTTCATGGCCTTGGCCAGGGCAATAAAGAAGGTTTCCATGCCGATGGCCTTGCCTTCCGGCGTTTTTGCCGCCTGCGGCTCGATGACCGGCCAGCGCGCGCTCATTGCCTTGGTCGGCACGCCATTCCAGGCTGCCACCCAGCCCCAGCTTTCGTACATCAGCGAGTCGGGAACAATGTAGTCGGCGAAGGCGTTGCTTTCATTGATAAAGGGATCGACGGAAATGATCAGCCCGATTTTCTTCGGGTCGGCCAGATCCTTGGCGATCTTGTTGTGCAACCCGGCAATGCCGTAAAGTGGATTCGACGACCACAGGATCAGCGCCTTGAGCGCGTACGGATAGCCGTTCAGGCCGCCGGGCAGCAATTCGGTGGTCAGCCCGGGGGCGTTCGGGAACCATGGCGCGGTGGCTGGGTAGGGTTTGTTGTCAGCCTTGCGTGTGGCGAATTCGGCAGTTTTCTCGTAGGGCACATTGCGGCCGAGCGGCGTACCTGAGGTTTTGACCATGCCCGGGAAGCCATCGAGCTTGTAGCGTGGCCCTTCGCCGTTGTCCTTGAAACCGCCGCCATTGGCGACGAAACCGCCTTTCCAGTTGATGTTGCCGAGCAAGGCATTGATGCTGAGCAGGGCATAGGCGTTGTAGAAACCGCTACCGCTCATCATGCCGCCGTGCGCGATCACCGATGCTTTTTTGCCGTGCGAAGACAACTCTTTCGCCAGTCCGGCCAGCGTTTCGGCCGGAATGCCGCAGGCTTCGGCATAGGCCGGCAGCTCCAGGCGCATGGCCTCTTCACGCAACAGTTGCAGCGACGATTTGACCTGAACTTCTTTGCCGCCTATCGTCAGAACCGTATCGACGAAGATTTCGGCAGGGCCTGCGGCCTGGTCATGGAAAACCGGCTTCCCGGACTGATCGAGGCAGACGAAAGCATCGGTCTCCTTGTAGCGCAGCTCTTCCGGCATTTCAACGCCCATGTCGGAAGCGCGCAACATGCGCCGTTCGCGCGGGTGCTTTGCTTCGACGACAACCAGATGGCTGGCGTTGGAGAAGGATGGCTCACCATTTTGTTTGGCCAGCGCGGCATTCGGAAAACTCAGGAATTTGCTGTCGATGCGCTCGTTCTCGAACAGCCAGCGGATGATGGCCATGGCCATCGCGCCGTCGGTGCCGGGCTTGATCGGCAGCCAGCGACCACGGTCACCACTCGCCCGGTTGTCAGCGTGCGTCAGCACAGGGTCGACCACGACGTAGGACAATTTACCGTCGGTGCGCGCCTTGGCAACCAGCGTGCCTTGGCGCTTGAAGGGGTTGCCGGCCTGGCCTGGTGCCGTTCCGACAAAAAGCACGAACTCGGCATTGGCAAAATCCGGCTTGCAATGCGGCATGCTCTTCATGTCACCAAACAGCGCGCCGGAACCTGAGCGGTAGGAGCCGCCGCAGTAGGAACCGTGGCCGATGAAATTGAGCGTGCCGTAGGATTGCTGGAAGAAGCGGCGGGCAAAGTTCTCACGCCCGTCGTTGACGCTGGAGAGCACCGCAACCTGATTGACGCGCGGCCCGAGTGCGGGCTGCTTGCTGTCGATGGGCGTTGTCAGGTCACGCAGGGCGCCCAGACCCTCGACATTCCCTTCGCCGAACAGATTGCCACCATTGACCACTTCCTTGACCAGTTGCTCGAAGGAAATCGGTTCCCATTGGCCGCTATTTCGCGAACCCACCCGCTTCATCGGCGTGAGAACACGGTACGGCGAATCGATCTGCTGGGCCACTGCGTTACCACGGCCACAGGCGGTCGAGCGGCCATCCAGCCCTTTGCCGTTGAGCGCCGAGATGGCAATGAAGCTGTCGCGGACGCTGGCCTTCATCGGCAAATGCGGGTCGGTGGACAAGGGGCTGTAAGGGTTGCCGCTGACCCGCAGCACCTTGCCGCTGGCCCGGTCGATGCGGACACGAACGCCGCACATGGTGGTGCAACCCAGACAGGTGGTGTAGCTGACCTGCTGGGCCGTGTTGATCTCAAGCTTGCCCTGGCGATCAACGCGAAACTCCGGGGCTGGCGCCTCACCTGCGGTCTTGTGTTTCGGTGCATCATGGCCGAGGAGCTTGCCGACCATGCGGCCAGCGGTTTCCGAGTAACCTGCGGCGAAGGCGGCGAGGCCACCGAGGGCGAGAACTTGACGACGTTTGCTGATTTTCATGGTGGATCTCCTCAGGCGCTAGCCTGGTCATCCCAAGGGATGAGGCTGGTCAGGATGATGTAAAGGGCGAGGCAGAGGCCGGCCATGCCGACGATGCCGAGCAGGCTGTCCGGTGTCAGGGTCAAGCTGTAGCTCGCGCTGGTTGAACCCATCTTGGGCAGGCTTTGGCCGCCGATGAAAACGATCCAGCGGATCAGCCAGGCACCATGGAGGGCCAGCAGCGCAGGCATGATCAGCGAATCTTGGTAGTTCCGCGCCAGCCACAGGGTGAGCAGGGTCGAGCCAAAAAGCCAGGCGCTGGTAGCCAGCCAGCCGAATGATCCGCGCATCGCACCAAGTGCATCGGCTGCTGCGGTCGACGTGCCGGAAAGGCCAAAAATCAGCCACAGGATGAGCAGTGCCAACGTTGCCCATACGCCACGTGCCAGCCACTGGTTGAGCACAGGTGCCGATTGACGATTGCCGGTCAATGCTTCGAACAGCGCTGTCATACCGATGCCACCCGTCATCGCGGTAGCCGCGAAGATCAAGGGGAGCAAGGCGGTATTCCATAGCGAACGCGCCTGAACGACCATCACTTCCATGCCGCTGTAGAGCAGTACCAGCGCCGCGCCCAGCGCTGTCAGCAATGCTGCCGCCTTGATCGCCGAGAGGTTGTCGTGGCCGCCATAGGCCAACTTGCGATAGAGGCCAGCGAGTGGGCTTGGGTGCTTTGCCATTTCAGCCAGTTGGGGACGCAGGCAGAGCCACGCGTAGCCGATCAGGCCAAGCAGGTAGAGCGGGATGAAGAACGAGCCCCAGGCCATCCAGGAACCAAAGTTCGGGTGCAGGTAAAAATTGAGGAAGCGACCGGGCTGGTGCAGGTCGGCCAGCAATGCGACCGGTGCGGTCAGCCCGCAGACCAATGCAGCTAGCAGGGCGCGCCGCGAAATGCCCCGCCAGTCGGGGTGGCGCCAGACCAGCCCGGGCAGCGACAGAAAGAAGGCGGCGGTCGAGATGCCGATCAGGAAGAAATACTGAACGGCCCACGGTAACCAGCCGGGTTCGCGTGCAAAGCCAAGGACTTCAACGGAGGTGTTCATGATCATGCTCCCTGCGTGGCCGGACGCCACATCATGTCGGCGGTCGAATCGCCATCGACCCGGCCATCCAGCTGTTTTTCGAGACCAATGTAGAAGACGCGCGGCGTCGTGCCGGCTTCCGGCTTGAGGACGCTGGTCTTGCCTTCGGCCGCGGTCAGACGGCGACTGATGTCGCTCTGCGGATTGTTGATGTCGCCGAAAATGCGCGCACCACCAACGCAGGTTTCGACGCAGGCCGGCAGCAACCCAGCTTCAACGCGGTGGCTGCAGAATGTGCATTTGTCGGCCTTGCTGGTGTGGTGATTGACGAAGCGCGCGTCATAAGGACAGGCCTGGACGCAGTAGGCGCAACCAACGCAGCGGTCGCCATCGACCAGCACGATGCCGTCCGGGCGTTTGAAGGTGGCGCCGACCGGGCAAACCGGAATGCACGGCGGTTCCTCGCAGTGATTGCAAAGGCGAGGCAGCACGGCCAGGCCGGTCTTGCCGGCTTGGTCAGTGATGGCGTAGGTGGCGACGACAGTACGGAACTGCCCTTCGGGCGAGACGTTTTCCATCGAACAGGCCATGGTGCAGGCTTGGCAGGCGATGCAACGGCGAGTATCGATCAGCATCGACCAATGCGGGTTTGCCTCGTCCGCGGCATGGGCCGGGACGGCCAGACCGGCGGTCACAGCCGGCAAGGCAGTGAAGAAGGCGCGCCGGGAAAGATCAGGTTGAGCGTTCATGCAAGGCTCCTTTTGGATGATGGAGCCAGCTTAGGCATTTCGCTAACAGGTGAAAATTGGAAGAACTGTGCAGGCGAATAGGGAAAACTACCTATCCCCCGGGCTGAGCGGTGATTTTTTGTTGGAAGTTAATATTAATGGGTTGCAATTGGCTGTTGTGACCATTCCCACGGTCAACCGGCATTTTTGTCAAAAATCTAAAACGTCTATCGACCCACTCACGCACCAATCTCGGAAGCCCGGGAACCAAACGCAGCTGTTAGCATCGAAATTGCTTGAAGTCCTCGTGGCGCCGCGATTTGCGACAAAATCGGCACCAACCGACACAACACCTGTAAAGCCCAATTTCGATGAATGCCCCAGCGCCCCGCTTTTTTGCCTTTGACAACACCTATGTCCGCGACCTCGAGGAGTTCTACGTTCTCTGGAAGCCGACGCCGGCAAGCAAGCCGTCCCTGATCCGCCTGAACGAGGAACTGGCCCGCGAACTGGGAGCAGACCCTGCGGCGCTGGCATCGCCAGCAGGCATCGCAACACTGGCCGGCAGTCTGGTACCGGAAGGCGCCGAGCCGATCGCCCAGGCCTACGCCGGCCATCAGTTCGGCCATTTTTCGCCGCAGTTGGGCGATGGGCGGGCCTTGCTTCTTGGCGAGGTCATCGACCGTAGCGGCGAGCGGGCTCGGACAGAGCACGACGTCTCCCGGCCCGAGA
>OBID01000911.1_pt1 | contig 10756 bp, 11 predicted proteins | sample 1519781 | NCBI WGS metagenome assembly OBID01 (sample SAMEA3991478, study PRJEB22521) | metagenome | biome: anthropogenic terrestrial biome; feature: sewage plant; material: sludge | place: Sweden | collected 2012-09-26
GTTTCAGTTTGTGATGAAAAGAATGTCCTTGCGCAGACAACAGTTCTTACAAAATTGACCCACTCACAGGTTATACTGCCTTTGGTGGAAAAGCTTTTAAAGGACGCGGAGCTGACACTTAGCGACATTGACGGCTTTGCTGTTGCAAACGGACCAGGCTCTTATACCGGACTTCGGATAGGAGTTTCTGCTGTGAAAGCAATGTGCCTTGCGCTTAATAAAAAATGCATTGGGATATCAACTTTAAAATCACTTGCATATAACTGTGTCGGGTATAAATGCACGATAATTTCACTTATGAGGACTCGCCCTGATATTGCTTACTATGGAATATTCAGAAGCAATGGTGAAAGTATTGAGCAAATAAAAGAAGACAGCATTGCACAGGTTTCTGATATACTTGAGCAGATAGATTTTTCACAGGATATTGTTATCGTGGGTGATTATTCGCAGGAATGCTTTGAAAAATATTTCAAGGATAAGGGCAATGTAAGAATTGCACCGGCACACGAAAGATTACAGCTTTCATCGTCCTTATGTGCCATTGCAATGAGAGAAAATTTATATTCGCCAGATGAACTTGATGCAAGTTATCTCCAGATTACAAAAGCTGAAAAAGATATTGCTGAAAAAGATTGATTTTTAAATAAAATATGATATAATTATTAAATTATAAGGAGTACTAAAATGATTGTAATTGGAAATGATCACGCAGCAACAACACTTAAAAATAAAATCATTGAATACTTTAAGGCAAACAATATTGACTATATGGACTGCGGTTGCGCAGATGGGGAAAAATGCGATTACCCTTTAAAAGCAAAGGAAGTCTGCGACATTGTTGTAAGTAAAAAGGCTGACCTTGGAATTCTTCTTTGTGGAACAGGTGTTGGTATGTCAATAGCAGCAAACAAGGTAAAAGGTATCCGTGCGGCAGTATGTTCAGATTATTATTCTGCAAAATATACAAGGCTTCACAATGATGCCAATGTTCTTTGTCTTGGTGCAAGAGTTGTCGGCGATGAATATGCCCTTGAACTTATCAATGTATTTATAAATACTGATTTTGAAGGCGGTCGTCATGCTAATAGAGTTAATATGATTACTGATATTGAGAAATAATTTTGGAGGAATCACTATGTGTGGAATTGTCGGATATGTAGGAGAAAAAAACTGTACAAAAGTATTACTTGACGGTTTGTCAAAGCTTGAATATCGTGGTTATGATTCAGCAGGTATTTCAGTAATAGAAAATGGTTCAATTAAAACAGTAAAGGCACAGGGTAAGCTGCAGAACCTTGCTGACAAGCTTTCAGCAGAAGGTATCCCACAGGGAACCTGCGGAATAGGTCATACAAGATGGGCTACTCACGGTGAGCCTTCAGATATAAATGCACATCCTCACGGAAATGCAACACTTTCAATTGTTCATAATGGTATTATCGAAAACTATATGGACATTAAAAACTTCCTTATCAAAAAAGGATATGAATTTGTTTCACAAACAGATACAGAAACTGTTGCAAAGCTCCTTGATTATTACTACAAGGGTGATGCTCTTGACGCTATTACTGAAACTCTTGAAGAAATCAGAGGTTCATTTGCACTCGGAATTGTTTTCAAGGACTATCCTGATACAATTTATGCAGTAAGAAAGGAATCTCCTCTTATTGTTGGTACTGGTGACAATGAAAACTTCATTGCTTCTGACGTTCCTGCTATTTTAAAATATACAAAAAAATATTATCTTCTTGAAAGTGATGAAATTGCTGTATTGAAGGAAAACGAAGTAAAATTCTTTGATATCCATAAATCAGAAATCACAAAGGAACTTAAGATTGCTGACTGGGATATGGAAGCTGCTGAAAAATGCGGTTATGAGCATTTTATGCTTAAGGAAATTCACGAGCAGCCAACAGCTATTAAAAACACAATTAACCCAAGAATTATAAATGAATTGCCTGACCTTGAAGAAGCAGGTCTTACAGATGAAGTTCTCAAAGGCTTCAATAACGTATTCGTTGTTGCTTGTGGTACTGCAATGCACGCTGGTGTTGTCGGAAAGTATGTAATTGAAGGCCTTGTAAGGATGCCTGTTACTGTCGACATTGCTTCAGAATTCAGATATAGAAATCCTATTATCACTGACAAGGATCTTGTAATTATCATTTCACAATCAGGTGAAACTGCCGATACACTTGCTGCTCTTCGCCTTGCAAAGCAGAAGGGTGCAAAGACACTTGCTATTGTCAATGTTGTTGGCTCATCAATTGCAAGAGATGCTGATATGGTAATCTATACCCGTGCCGGTCTTGAAATTGCTGTTGCTTCAACAAAAGCATATTCTGTTCAGATTGCTGTAATGTATCTGCTTGCATTTAAGCTTGCTTATATAAAAGGCAAGATTTCAGAGGATGAATGCAAGTCCTTTATCAGACAGCTTCAGGAAACTCCTGAGGTTATTGACAAGTACCTTGAACAAAAGGACAATCTTCAGTATATTGCTTCAAAACTTATCAATGCTGACAGTCTCTTATTCATCGGTCGTGGCCTTGACTACGCAATGAGTATGGAAGGTTCATTAAAGCTTAAAGAAATTTCATACATTCACTCTGAAGCTTATGCTGCTGGTGAATTAAAGCACGGAACAATTTCACTTATTACTGACGGTATGCCTGTTATTGCTGTTGCAACACAGACAGAACTTTTTGAAAAGACTATCAGCAATATCAAGGAAGTTAAAGCCCGTGGTGCAAAGGTTATTCTTGTATGTCAGGAAGGTGCCGAGGTTGAAGAAGGCGTTGCTGATTACAGAGTAGATTTACCTAAGATTAACGACCTATTAATGCCTATGATTTCAATTATCCCGCTCCAACTTATTTCCTACTACACAGCAGCTTTACGTGGCTGTGATGTTGATAAGCCAAGGAATCTTGCAAAATCTGTTACAGTTGAGTAAAATTAAAAGCAGGAGCATAAAACTCCTGCTTTTTAATATTATCACTCTACCATCCAGAATGCTAATTATAAATAAACGTATATTTTTTAGTCAGAAACATAAAATAATTAAATCAGGGGGGTGTAATATGAAAGCAAAAGTTGATAAGGATACCTGTATCGGATGCGGACTTTGTCCATCAATCTGTCCGAACGTTTTCTCAATGGATTCCGATGGTCTTGCAATAGCAATTAATGATGATGTGCCTGAGTCAAGTCAGGATGATGCTCTTGATGCTCAGGGCAGCTGCCCGGTAAATGCTATTTCAGTAGAATGAAAAAACAGCCTTGCTTTTATTTTAATTAGCAAGGCTGTTTTTATTATTTCTGTTTATCTTCCTTAATAAGAATCCTGAGTGCATCACGTGCAACCTCAATATTCTTTTTTATATCAGTATTTAAAAAAGACATTATTGATGCTGCTCTGCAACCTCTGATAGATGAGATAACAAATATTGCTGCAGCTTCCATTTCACTTGTGAGGACATCTGCCTTTTTCCAGGCATCCCATCTTTCGTGGAGTCTTGCTGATGCTGGCATATTGTCAGGTTCGTGCTGACCATAGAATGAATCCTTTGACTGTGTTATTCCTTCAATGAAGTTATAGCCAAGATTCTTTGACGCTCTTGCAAGGGCATCAACAACATGCCTGTCGGCAACTGCCGGGAACTCAATCGGTACATAGTGAATTGTCGTTCCCTCATCACGAACAGCCGCAGTATTGATAACACCATCAAGTGTCATATCCTGTGACCTGTCGCTGACTCTTCCTGCTGTGCCGACCCTTATAAAAGTATCAGCACCACACTTTATAAGCTCTTCAACTGCAATAGCAGCAGAAGGACATCCCATTCCTGTTGAAGTGACAGTTACCTTTTCGCCGTCGAGGTAACCTGTCCATGTCTTATGTTCACGATTGTGTGCAATAAGCTTTGCATCATCGAAGTAGCTTGCTATTACGTCTGTTCTGAAAGGGTCACCAGGGAGCAGAACGTATCTTCCTACTTCGCCCTCTTTACAACGAATGTGATATTGCTTTCCGTCTTCTGTCAGCATTTTTTGTCCCCCTTAAATAATGTTATTTTTATCTTGCACCCTTATCATAAGGTATTCCTGCGGCTACCGGACCATGTGATTTTCTTGAAGTGAATGAAAGAACAATCAGTGTTGCTACATATGGCAGTATTTTATAGAATGTGTCAGGAATATTTATTTTAAGGAAAAACGGTATCCCCGAATAAGCCGCTGCAAGTGTTTTCATAACGCCGAAAAACAAAGCAGCGAGGAAAATCTTCCCTGGCTTCCACTGACCGAAAATAAGAACGGCAAGTGCTAAAAAGCCATAACCTGAAACTGTTGCGTTAAAGTTTGTTGAGGTTGGAATTACATATACTATTCCGCCAAGCCCAGCAAGTGCACCTGAAAGCATTACACCAGCGTAACGGATTTTATATACACTTATACCGACTGACTCAGCCGCCTGCGGATTTTCGCCACAGGAACGCAGATGCAGACCAAACTTTGTTCTATATAAAATTATACTTGATATTATGAGAATTGCAATACCTATATAGGTAGTTATATATGTGTTCTGAAAAAACATTTTACCGACTATCGGAATGTCGCCGAACCATGTTACCTTTTCAATTCTGAAGGTATTTTTGAAGCTTATCTGCTGAACATCCTGTACAACTCTTGCTGCAAAGATACAGAAGGCAGGCGCAAACATATTAAGTGCTGTACTGCTTATTGTCTGGTCAGCTTTAAGATTGATTGATGCAAAGGCATGAAATAATGAAAATATAATTCCCACCACTATTGAAATAAGCATAGCAATTATCAGTAAGCCCTGTCCGCTCATATTATCCTGATTAATACTCACAAACAACAGCCCGAAGAATGCACCGATTACCATAATACCCTCAAGAGCAATATTGATAATGCCACTGCTTTCACAAAACATTCCGCCGAGTGCGACAATCATAAGAGGAATAAAAAAGAACATAGTCTGCTGAACGAGAAAATAGAAAGTATCCATTTATATTAACCTCCGTTTCCCTCTTGCTCGCTTTTCAGAACAGCCTTTGAAATTATTCCACGAAGCACTAGAGCAAAAGCACTGAAATAAATTATTGTTGAAATAATTATATCAATAATTTCAGGAACAAAGCCGTATGACTGCATATAAAATCCCGCTACTGTAATATAAGCTATAAATATTGCTGAGAAGAATACCCCGAATGGATTGTTCAATGCAAGAAGCGCAACAGGAATTCCATTAAAGCCTTCAGGGGCAAGAACGTCCACAACAGATATATGCTTGCCTGACGCTGAAAGGTACATTATAGCACCACCCAGCCCCATCAGCGCACCTGATATCATCATTGAAACAATAATATTCCTTTTTTCGTTGATACCTGCATATTTTGCAGCATCTCTATTAAAGCCACAGGCTTTGAGTTCATAGCCTGTCTTTGTTTTTTCAAGAAGAATATAAATCACTATAACCATTATGATTGCAATATAAATTCCTATATTGATACTACTTAACGGGAATATTTTATCAAGCCCCCCAGTTGGCAATGTAGAACCTTGTGGTACAGGGAGAGTCATATTCTTTGTGGAATCAAATATTGTAAGCTTTATCAGGTAATTTGTAATATACATTCCGATATAGTTCATCATTATAGAACCTATTACAATATTGACTTTGAAATATGCATTAAGCAAGCCGGGGATTGATGCCCATAAAGCTCCACCTATCATTGCAACAATAAGAGGCACAAGCCATTTTAAGGACCCAGGTAGAAATGTAAATTTTATAGCAACAAGTATTGCACAGTATGCCCCGAAAATGAACTGGCCAGGTCCGCCAATATTGAAAAGACCTGTCTTGAATGCAAAAGCAACACCAAGCCCTGTCATCATCACAGGTACTGCGTAATAGAATACATCACCCACGCCACGAAGTCCACCAGCAAAACCACCTGAAAGAATTGTTGCAAAACCGTTCCACGCATTAGCAGGGTCACTTATAAGAAGAATCAGAAGTCCGAAAACAAGCCCGACAACTATTGCGATAATTGACGAAAGCACTGCTGAATGATTGTCAGACGCTAAAAAGCTTTTCATTCGCTTCACTCAGCCACACTCCTTTTTGAACCCGCCATATATAAGCCAAGGTCGTTTACTGTCGTTGTCTTCGGGTCTAAATCCGCTGTGATTTTTCCCTCATACATTACAAGAATTCTGTCGCTGATGTCCATAACTTCATCAATTTCAAAAGACACAAGGAGAATTGCCTTTCCCGCCTCACGCTCTGAAATAAGCTGATTGTGGATATATTCAATAGCACCGACATCAAGCCCCCTTGTTGGCTGAACAGCTATAAGAACATTATGGTCGGTATCTATTTCCCTTGCAATAATTGCTTTCTGCTGATTCCCGCCTGACATACTTCTTGCCTTTGTCTTTGCTCCTTCACCACTTCTTATATCAAATTCTGAAATCAGCTTGTTTGCAAAAGGCCTAGCAACACTCGTGCGGATAAAACCACTCGGCGCAAATTTCTTTGTAAAATATCTTTTGAGAATAAGGTTTTCTTCAAGAGAATAATCAAGGATAAGCCCGTGCTTATGCCTGTCTTCTGGTATATGAGCAAGTCCGTTTATATTGCGGTATCTGATACTCCTTTTCGAAATTTCCTGTCCTCTTAAAACTATCTGTCCCTCATCTGATGGATTGAGTCCTGTTAGTGCCTCAACAAGCTCGGACTGTCCGTTGCCGTCAATTCCAGCAATACTGAGAATTTCTCCTTTTCTTATTTCAAAGGAAATATTGCTTAAAACTTTCTTACCACCGTGCTTTGAATTCTTTGAAAGATTTCGTACGGAAAGTATCGTTTCACCTGGCTCGAAAGGTGTCTTTTCAACATTAAAGCTGACTTTTCTGCCCACCATCATTTCCGACATTTGTTCTTTTGAGGTTTCATTGACGTTTACAGTACCGATATGCTTTCCACGCCTTAAAACAGTACAGTTATCGGCGACGGCCTTTATTTCATTGAGCTTATGAGTTATGAATATTATTGATTTACCTTCACTCGCCATTCCCTTCATTATCTGCATAAGCTCGTTAATTTCCTGTGGGGTAAGAACAGCTGTCGGCTCATCAAAAATAAGAATATTGTTGTTTCTGTAAAGCATTTTGAGAATTTCAACACGCTGTTGCATACCGACGGAAATTTCCGAAATCTTTGCGTCAGGATTTATTCTCATATTATATTTTTTGCTAAGCTGTTCAACTTTATCACGCGCATCATCCATACGAAGAAAGCCGAGAGTTGAGGTTTCTTCACCAAGAATTATATTTTCAAGAACAGTAAAATCCTTAACAAGCTTAAAATGCTGATGAACCATTCCTATTCCCATTTCACTGGCATTCTTAGGGTTCATAATCCGCACATCCCTGCCACGGATACGGATGCTACCCTTTTCAGCCTGATATATTCCAAAGAGCACACTCATTAAGGTTGACTTGCCTGCACCGTTTTCCCCAAGAAGTGCGTGAATTTCACCTTTTTTAACCTGAAGAGTTATGTTATCATTTGCCTTTATGCCTGAAAACTTTTTTGTAATATTGAGCATCTCTACGACATACTCCATACTGCCACCTCTTTGTGAAAATAAGTATCAACAACAAGAGGATGATAAAACATCCTCTTGCTACTTAAATTATTTAACTTCTTCAAGGTCAACAAGCTTCAGCGACTTCTGAAGATCCTTTATTGAAACCTGCTTGCCGTCCTTTGTATCCTTGATAATTGAATCAGTAATACCATTATCATTTCCCTTGATTTTTTCGTATATATCTTTATAGTCATCCTTGTTAAATTTTTTAAAACGTGAGAAATCGTCTGGCAACCCTAATGCGTCAACCTCTGCTCCAAGAACATCATTCTTTCCGCCCCTGAACTCACCGTTATAGAATTCTTCCAAAGCTTTTGTAACAGTTCCGCGAAGATTCTTCATAGCAGAAGTAATAACTGTCTTTGACTCGTCCTTCTGGTCAACGTCAACGCCGATAACATACTTGTTCTTGCCTGCTGCTTCTGCTGCGGCTGTAACATTATTTACAACAAGTGCAGCACATGAGAATATTACTTCTGTTCCGCTCTGATACCATGAGGCTGCCTTAGTCTGATATTCAGGCATTGGGTCAAATCCACCTGTATAGGTGTATTTTATTTTTATATCACCTTGCTTTAGTCCAAGCTCTTTTGCCGCGTATTCAGCTCCCTGAACATATCCATAACCGAATCTTACAACAGCAGGAACAGCCATACCGCCCATAAAGCCAAGCTTCTTGTAGCCATCCATTACTGCGGCATATCCAGCGAGGAAGCCTGATTGTTCCTCTGCATAAACGATTGAATAAGTGTTTTCGGCGGTTTTGAAATTCTTATAGCTACCGTCCTGTGGGACACCGTCAAGGATAACAAGCTTAACATCCTTGTATATATCCTGTGCTTTGAATACTGCTGGCTCAAAAAGGAAGCCAGGACATATAATGATTTTCGCACCGTTTTTTACTGCCATCTGGAATGTATTAAGGTAAGCATCAGTTGATTTTTCTGTTGGTCTGTAATACTGATATGACTTATTTTTTTCTTTGCATAGTCGGTAAGTCCTTCCCACGCGCCCTGATTGAATGACTTATCATCAACAGAACCATAGTCGGTTACCAATGCTATTTCATATTTTCCGTTTTTGTCGGCATTACCTTCATCGTTATTTCCAGCACAGGCTGTCAGCGATATTGAAATTAATGTTGCAAAAAATAAAGCAAAAAATCTTTTCATAATATCCTCCAATAAAAATAAGATTTTAAAATGAATTAATTGTAATAACAATAATTTCCCCACAAAACAATAATTTATAAGTTGATAAAAATAAAAACAGCAACATAAAAATGTTACTGTTGATTAAAATTTATTTTAAACTAAATTTTTTCAGGCTTTATCATTTTCGGCATAAGCTCTTCAAGGGTACATACTTCATAATCTTCCTGACTTTTTGCAGTAATAACCCTGAACGTTTTCATATCGCAGAACTCAACCATAACCTGTCTGCATACACCGCAAGGATAAAAATAGCTTGAAACTACTCCGCCTTGACCGCCTGTTACTGCTATTGCTTCGAACTCAAGCTCACCTTCAGAAATTGCCTTAAAAAAGGCTGTCCTTTCAGCACAATTTGTCGGGGAATAGGTTGACGATTCGATATTACATCCTCTGAAAACTTTTCCGTTCCTGCACAAAAGTGCTGCTCCGACTTTATATCCTGAATAAGGTGAATATGATTTTTCCATTGCAAGAAAAGCTTCCTTAATAAGTTCTCTATCAGTCATACTGCACCTCTATTTCAAAATTTTATCAGCAAATGATTCGCCCGCTATATCAGAATTTACGCCGAGAAGGTCACAGACGGTTTTACCAATGTCGGAAAAACATTTTCTTGTGCCAAGATTTATATCAGTCTTTATCTTATTCCCTGCAATAAGCAATGGTGTGTATTCTCTTGAATGGTCTGTGCTTGGAGTCGACGGGTCACAACCGTGGTCAGCTGTTACCATAAGAACATCATTTTCACCAAGCTTACCAAGCAGATCAGCAAGCTCCTTATCAAAGGCATTGAGTGCTTCTGTGTAACCCAATGCATTATTTCTATGTCCGTAAACCATATCAAAATCAACAAGATTTATAAAGCATACGCCCTTAAAATCCTTGTCAGCATATTGCATGGTTTTTGCCATTCCGTCAGAATTGTTTACTGTTCTTGTGTAATCATTTATTCCCTTGCCGGCAAAAATATCATAGATTTTTCCTACACCGATTGTATCGAGTCCCGCTTTTTTAATTTCATCAAGAAAAGTATTCTTAGGTGGCTCAAGTGAAAAATCGTGGCGGTTTGTAGTTCTCTTATAATCAGGGTATTCTCCCACAAAAGGTCTTGCGATAACTCGACCTACATTATGCTCACCTGTCAGCATATCTCTTGCTATCTGACAGTATTCATATAGCTTTTCAACAGGCACAATATCCTCATGAGCGGCAATCTGCCATACGCTGTCGGCTGAGGTATAAACTATAAGGTCGCCTGTCTTAACGTGCTCTCTGCCATAGTCAAGAAGAAGTTGCGTACCTGAATATGGCTTGTTGCAAAGAATTTTTCTGCCTGTTTTCGCTTCAAATTCATCAACGAGCTCTTTTGGGAAGCCATTCGGATATGTCGGCAATGGCTTTTCGGAAATTATTCCGCTGATTTCCCAGTGACCAATTGTCGTATCTTTTCCCTTTGAGGCTTCTGCCATTCGTCCATAAGCACCCTTTGGCTCATTGCACTTATTGCCAAAATCAATTCCGTCTATATTAAAAATACCAATACTCTGCATATTAGGAATATTCAGTTTTCCTGTATTATAGCAGGCTTTAAGTGTGTTGCTTCCCTTATCACCGTATTTATCAGCATCAGGTAATTCACCTATACCAACGCTGTCAAGAACAATTAAAAAAACTCTTTTAATGTTATTCATAATATCACTCCCTAAATCAATATCCCTGTGAAACACCTGATGTAAGAATTGTAATTGCCGAGCTTGTACCAATTCTGTCGCAGCCAGCAATGATAAACATTTCAAGGTCTTCCTTTGTCTTGACTCCACCAGCGGCCTTTAGATCGGAAGAGCACACGTCTGAACT
>OBID01000913.1_pt1 | contig 10754 bp, 1 predicted proteins | sample 1519781 | NCBI WGS metagenome assembly OBID01 (sample SAMEA3991478, study PRJEB22521) | metagenome | biome: anthropogenic terrestrial biome; feature: sewage plant; material: sludge | place: Sweden | collected 2012-09-26
TGGTAAAGCCCACTCCAGTGCATGCACTTGATGGTTTTACCACGGTATTTGTTGCAGGATTGCTGCCTTTGCCAGCACCTGTGATCGTCAACTCTTTTGTAACAGTTACATTCTCTTGAAATAAACCAGGTGATACTGTTAAGGTATGTCCGTTAAGTGTTTGAGGATCATCTATGGCAGCCTGAATCGTACAGAAATTTTCTAAGGTATTGGTATTGGTAACTCCGGCGCATTTTGTAAGCACCACATCGTTGCCATCTCCACCAGCATAATTAATGTCAAATGTATAACCACTTACTGTGATGATCGTTCCCTGGGCAAACTGTCCGCTGACAGCATCTACTAAATCATTATCAATAATTTTTAATTGATCTCCATTCGCTGGTGTATATCCAAGTGTAAGCATAAGGGTTGCGCCTCCTAAGCTTACCGTTCCGTTTACTATAAATTGATCGTAATCTGTGCATGCGGTTGTTCCATTGGCTTCTATATCCAAAACGTCGCCACCATTTAATACCAAGTTGCCAGATACTGTAACGCAAGATGGGCTTGAACCCGGTGCCAAGGTTACTGTTTTTGCAGAAGCATCAATTCCACCTACATAAGTCATGCCCGATTGAATATGAACCGTTCCATTATTTGCTACCGCATCTATTGCGCGTTGAATGGATGGGGCTGTATTTGGTGGATTTGCAAAACTGTTTGGTGTAACATAGGTACGATTCGGTTTTACATTTACAAAACCTAAAATGGCATCATCAATTTCATGATTGATTGCATCTTCAATGGCATAGAGTTGTGCAATGGTGGCAGTGTTGGTAGCAACTCCATTAATTGTATTTCCACCCGTTGCATCGATATTATTAAAACCACCAATAGTTGGCTGTAAAGTTCCACCACTGGTATATTGATGTTGAATGCTTATTGCTTTATTCGCAGCAGAAATAATATTTCCTGTTACTACAATATCAGCCAAAGCACTGTGAACGAATCCAAATTCGACATTTGAGATCGTGTTGCTATTAAAATAAACCTGCGTTGATGTGGAAGCATCTCCTCTATAATCCATTCCCCATACGCCCCACCATTTCACATTGTCTACAACAGCTCCACTGCCATTTACATTGTTGTTGGAGATGGTTCCACCATTTCCACTAGAACGCATGGTTTCAGCGCGAATCCCCTGCCATAATACGGGACCCGTAGGATTAACTGGCGGAAGCATTGCGGTAATGGTATTTCCATCGATCGTCCATGCGCTTGCTCCAACTTCTGCATAATTATAATAAATCGCCTGACGCCAAATTGCAAATGTATTATTACTACAAACAGAAGTCCCATTTGTACCTTGTACAACCTGATAGGGTTGTACTTGAATTCCAATTCTACTATTTGTAACTGTATTATTAGTTATTGCAGCCGCAGTTGCTTGTATGTACATTGCAAATCCATAACCCAATTGATTTAAGTCATGAATATTGTCAAATTTATTTCTGGTAATTATCAGATTATTATATGTCGGCGTTGGTAGTCCACCTTCCGCATTAAACCCGATATAAGTAAATTTTTCTAAAATATTATTTTGAAAGCTGATGTCATTTCCGGTAGACTTAATGCCTCTTCCGGCTTCAACATTCATCCCTGCATAGGCATATCCATTAACTGCAGGATTATCGCCACTAATTTTAAAACCATCTATTTTAACATTATTTGCAGCAATGGTAATGAGTGGATCGGTACTCCATTCTCTGGGTGAACCTGAAAGATTGATTTCATATGGTGGCACAATAATAGCTTCTGAGACCCTACTCCCAGTACCCATGACACCATAATTAGGACCACGCAATTCAACTTGCTTGGTTATGTTTAATATTTCTGCATAGGTACCCGCAGTAGCAACTAAAATATGACCGTTGACCGTTTGTGGATCGTCGATGGCTGCCTGAATGCTACAAAATGTTTCTAAAGTAGTTGTATTGGTAACGATACCACCACCCTGACATCCAGTACAGGTATTTGGAACGGGTTGAAATCCTTTTTCACCTGCATTATCATCAGTACCATTCACCAAGAAAAATTCATAATCAAAATTTGCAGATGCCGGACCTAAAATATCCGGTTGTCCACCAGGAGGCGTTGAAGAACCCCCATAAGCAACTGGAATTAAGGCTGCATATCCAGGTTCGGTGCTGTTTGAAGTGCTTTTAACCGGAGGTACCGCTCCATACCAATTGCATTCAAAATTTTTAATATTGGTTGTACCCGGTGCTGGCAATGAACCTCCTATCTGACGGTCAACAATTTGACCATACCAGTTGCCTGAAAAATTATTTTCATTAAATGAACTGAATAGAGCTGATTGTACTGGGGAATTGGTGCCGCCACTTCCATCTAAAAATAATAAACCAACTGTCCAGTTATCATATATATCATTTTCTTTTAATAAGGTATAATCTGTTGTATTTCTAAAAATCAACCCTGTGCGGTTGAAGGTGATTATGTTATTATGAATGTTGTTTCCATTGCTATTATTCACATCAATGCCCGAACGATTTCCGGTAATTTTACAATTTCTAATCTCTGCGCTGTTTGTTTGACCTTGCACTGCGATTCCGGCAGAATTAAGCGTTGGATCATTCCAGTCGGTGGTGTTATTCCCTTCGCGGGTAATCATAAATCCATCTACAAGAATTCCATTCTTTGATATTCTCACGGTAGCGCCATCTCCAGCTTTTGGTCCGATGATAGTAGTTACATCACAACCAGCACCAATTAATGAAATGGATTTAGTAATATTTACATCTTCTGTATAGGTTCCTGCCGCTACGTTTATAACATGACCATCTAAGGTTAGTACATCATTTATAGCAGCCTGAATGGAGCAATAAGTCTTTCCAGTATTTGAATTCAAAACATATCCATTGCCACCACTGCCGGGTGCGGAATTTCTGGTATTCAATCCATTTGAGGTAAATGTGTTGCTGCTGATGTCATTTCCGCAAGCAATGGGTGCATTGCCTCTTCCAAAATAAGAAGCTGATTTATTGTCTAACTGATCCCCATCTCCAACATCATTTGGAGTATAATTCGGGTTTGGATGTCCTCCGCCTTGCTGTTGAATTCCAACGTCATTATTTTTTACATCATTGGAACGAACTTCATGATTTGTTCCCTCAATTACGATTCCAAAGCCTTCGCTTTCTATTCGTGAAGGGTTGGTATGTTTGTATCCATCTACGGTATTATTTTTAATTACAACACCGGTAGGTACGTCCGGATATCCATCTGGATTTCCTGCTTGAAATGCACGTCTAAAAACAGCGATACCGGCATGATCTCTGATATTCATCCCGGCAGAAGTAACAAACGATACTGTATTGTTATCTAAATAAATACTTCCATCTCCAGAAGTAGTTCCGTTGCCATTTGGATTTTTAATTTCAATTCCAAAGCGGCCATTTTTTGCAACGGTATTGTTTGAAATTAAATTAGCACCTGCACCGCCTTTTAAGCCTAATAAACCAAAACCATTATCTGCATTATCATGTACGTTGTTATTGCTCATGGTAACGCCGGATGCTGTGCCATCTGACAGCTCAATGCCACAACAATTGTTGTTGTAAACATCGCAATTTGTAATGCTGATATTTTGTTTGAACCCATTCCAAATTACTATACCACGGGCCACACCATATGCATTGGTATGTCCAGAAACATCCAAATTATTTAGGGTTACTCCATTTACCGGACCATTGGCATAAAAGCCAGAACCACCAACATTGTCTTTAATCGTACAGTCTTTGACTGAGAGGCTGTTGTTTCCTCCTACGGCAAAAATTCCAGCAAAACTATTTGGGTCTGTTCCTGCATGATTTTTAATGGTAAATTTTTCTATGTTGACATTTGTAATGCCGTTATTAATGTAAATACCGGATCCGGTACCCAAGCCAGTACCATCTATAATGCATCCTGTTTCGCTGACTCCTTTAAGTGTTATTGATTTATCAATGGTCACTTTTTCAGCATAGGTTTTAGCTGCGCATTCAATCACATCATTAGCATTTGCAGCATTGATGGCAGCTTGAATGGTATTGTAATAGGTGTTTTGTGTCAGATTGTGGACCGGAGCACAAGAAATACCAGTTGCCGGACTTCCAGGTGCCACCCAGTTTGAAGTGGATCCATTTAAAGCAAAACCGGTAAGACTTCCATTTCTACTGCTTCCTGCAAGATCATTGAGTGTGGTTTCTCCGGCATTATTTGAACCAGCTACTCCCTGATTAAAATGATAATTTGCTAATAAATCCGAATCTGAAGTTGGAATCTCACAATTCATATAAGCTACTATCTCAGAAGCTGTACGAGCATCATTCCAAATGCGCAATTCGTCCATTTCCATATTGGTATGCCCCCCAAAACCATCCAATCGCGCAATTAATATTTCTCTTCCGGAGACATTGTTTAATGAGCCTGTAACGCCAGCGGTTGTTTTTTCTAAAACACCATTAATATAAATTTTTAAATCTGTGCCTACTCTCACAGCTGCAATATGATACCAAGTCCCAACAGCCATAGCTGTGGTTGCACTACAACCATAAACGGTACTACCAATTTCAACTGAGAAAGTCGGTAATTCATCATTACCATCACTCGTTAAACCTATTAACCATTCATTTGAACCAGGAACGCCTCCGGTATTCCATTTTCCAACGCCAGCTACATTAGACCATCCACTAGAACCAGCTTGCTTTTTTATCCAGACTTCAATGGTAAAATCGTTAGAACCAAAGTCATTCCAAGAAGCATCTGCAATGGTTACAATATCATCCGTGCCATCAAAATCAAGAGATTCACCAGCTTGACCGGTTGCAGTTTTGGTAAAACTTAAAAGTAAAATACTTAAAATTACCAATGAAAATTGTCTGCTAAATTCAAGTCTAAATCGTCTTGAATCAACAATCAGTTTAGTTAATGTTTTAGAATGTGTAGTAATTAAGCTCATAAAATTCGTTTGAAAATTAAATATAGGTTGGTTAAATAATTGTTTAATCTTAAATGCAGTGTGCAAATTTTAGCTTGAAAATTTGAAAGTCAAACTTGAATCCATTCAGTTTGCTTTAGATTTCTAAACATAAAACTTAGAATCTGCTTAAAATCCTCAAAATCCAATCAACATCTCTGAATTCTAATGGAATTCAAAATGTTAAACTTGGTTCTTGGTGGGATAGGTTCATGTAAAAAATTCAGGAAGCATTCAAATTTAGAAAGCTCGCAAAGACCATGCTTTGGTAGACTCTCTTTTAATTGAAAAATGACTTGAACTGCGCTTCTTTGAATCATTGAAATCAGGGATAATAAACTAAGTGCTTCTATTTAGTCAAATGACTATACGGTGAATGTACTACAAAAGTACGAAACCACAAAATATTTAGTAATATATTTGTATTACACATTTGTAAAGTTTAGAATTATAATCGATTGAATATTTATAATTATTAAATACGGCATTCAATTGCAATAACTGGTATAAAATATGTTAAAATTGTAATTTAAAATGGGATTTATGTAAAAAAAATTGGCACTAAAACGTGTTGCCGAATTAAAATTTTACCAATCTTTTTTATTGACCTTGATATGGTCTTTACAAATTCAAAAGTCTGAATATTAAAAATACAATTGAAATAGTTTATTCAATGAACATTTGACTGTATGTAAGTCATTTTATTTCAATTCTCCATACAAAACAAATTCGCTGCCCATCCGAAACCAAATAAAACCGGTTTAAACCGGTTTAAATGACTATATCTATTTGATTTACAATAGATTATATAAATTAAAAAATACAAAATGAATTGCTTAATTCTGAAGTTTTAATCTAATTTTGAAAAGTCTAACCAACCATTATTAAGAAAAACTATGGAATTGCAAAATCCTGTTTATATATTTGAATAATAACCAAATCATGCGTTCCCTATTTCTGTTTTCAGTTTTTTATTATTTAATAATAATCAGAACTCATAGTCAAATTGTTTACAGAGATCAAATTCCATATTCAGACAGCACCGAACTAAAAGACTTATATCATCAAACACTGCGAGCTCAGGATAGTTTTTTACTTCTGGGAATCCATACCAATACGCTAGAAATTCTTGAGTTAAACAATGAAAAATACCTTGCTGCTGATGGTCGGCTAAACCTTTATAAATGGCAACAGAATGCCTGGCTTTCTATTTCCAATTCAAACTATCATGGGTATAATTTTATTTCTAAGAAGTTTGTTTACAATGGTTCCATTTACTCATTTGGCGGCTATGGCTTTTGGCGTGAACACGGTGATTTAATCCGCTACGATTGGGAACGAAATGAATGGGAAGCTGAAATCATTGAATCAGAGGATGAAATAGGTACGAACGTTTCTTTCATTAAGGATAACTTTCTTTATGTTATAAATCCGGTTTTCAGAAATCAACATATAAACAGTCAGATAAAACATCATGGTCTTTATAAAATTGATTTACAAACTCATCGTGTTTCTATACTTCAAACGGATCCTAAACTAGATGCTATTAAATTTTCTACCCGTTTTGAAACTACAAATTATTATTTATCATCCCGCGATCCATTTCAACTAATTAATAAATCAGAAATGACTTTTAAATTTTCTGATATTACCCAATTAGTAAAATTGGCTGGGATTGGTCCAAAATCATTTATTTTAATCCGGGGCGATGCGATTTCCGTTGACTTAAACAATGCAGAAAAAATTCATTTTAATTTGGATTCCATTTACAATAACTTGCAAGAGGCATCATTTCCCATTGTTAAAAATTCCAAGTCAATCTATTATACGTTTGCGTTTCTCTTTTTAGTCTTAACAGGCTTTGTTTGGAATTTTAAACGCAAACAGTCTCAAAAACAAATATCCACTCCTTTAGAGCATCCTATACTGATACGGCTTATGGAATATTCTGGTCAAACGCTTAGTCAAGAACAATTAGATATTGCGTTTGGAATAGACCAAATTAACCCCGCAGAAACCCAACGTTCCAAACGATCTAATTTAATTAAAGAGATTAATCATGAATATTATAAGATCCGGGGTGTTGAATTGGTTTCAAGAATTCAGGATCCGACTGATAAACGGAAGTTTCTGTATCAAATTAGGTAAGCAAAATACAATCCTGCAATGTTACAATTCTGTAATGCTAAAATACTGCAATTCTACAAGTTGGGTGCATTGTTAAATTAAAACTTTGCAACATTGTAGAATTATAGTATTGTAGAATTATACAAAATCCTTCATCCCAAATCTGGGGTTTAAACCCCAGATTTGGGATGAAGGATTTTGTAAATTTTCTATTTCAAACCAAGCCGGTACCAGTAAATAAACTTTAAATCTTCGGGTAAAAATTTACTTAAAAGGGATTGTAAATCTATTCTTCTAAAGAAATAGAACTAAACAATTTTTAACACCAGCGATTCTTTACATTTTAATAATACAAATAACTATGAATCATTAAATAAGCGCAGGACATTTGAATATCGCTTAGCTTTTGATATCTTGTAATTAATATAATTCCATTAATTTTATATTATTGATAAAACTGACTAGTTTTGGAACAGTTTATAGCGAACGCCAATTTACTAAACTATTTGCTTATGTCAATTTTAGAATAGTACAAGGAAAATCCTTATAGAGTTATTAAAACAAAATAAAAATGAAAAATATCCTTTTCCTTAACTTATGTGTCTTAGTACTTGGCAATTTAACTGCACAGTACTCGGAATCGTTTCCAACCGTCAACAAAGGTTATAAAATTAGTTGTGCCAATGACTTTACAACGATGAACTGGACACTAAGTTCATGGGATGCAACCGGAACGTGCCAAACAGCTGATTTACGAGATCCAACTGATTATTTCAATACAACGGCAGCTGGTGTATTAGAATCTATTGACCTTGATCAGGAAGTTTGTTGGGAAAGTCCACTTATTAATACGGTTGCAGCTAATCCTGTGAGTTTAGAAATGGACCTCACATGGGTGGGGTTTGACACTGATGCTGCCGGTGGTGGCTGTATTGGAGATTACATAAAAGTGTTTTATAGTGTAAATGGAGGTGCTTATACCATGATCCCCAATGTCAAAGGAGGCAATTCCTGCGCTACCGTAGCCTATCCTTTTGGTGCATCAGGAGCCCCATTCAACGACAATGTCCATATCAATCAAACCGGTATTCCCGGTGGCAGTACTTTGAAGATCAGAGTTTGTGTCTCTACCAACGCCAATGCAGAAATGGTTACTATAGATAATGTAAGTGTACCACAATCAGGTGTTTCTGTTGGTTGTGCCGCACCAGTACTGAGTATTGTGGTTACACCCGTTGGTTGTTCTAATCCCAATAGCGGGGCAATTGATCTTACAGTCAGTGCCGGTACTCCGGGTTACACGTACCTCTGGTCCAATAATGAAACTACACAGGATATTAGCAACAAACCTGTTGGTACTTATACGGTGACCGTTACCGATGCGGCTTCTTGCACAGCAACAACAAGTGCAAGCATTTCAAATGCACCTGCTATCACACTTACTACTCAGATACTGGATGCCAGTTGTGGCGGAAACTCAGATGGAGAAATTGGCCTTGATGTTAGCGGAGGTGTACCCGGTTACACCTATGATTGGAGTAATGACGGAGCAGAAAATCCAGACAATGATACTCAGGATTTAATTGCTGTTGGTACAGGAACTTATACCATTACTGTTACTGATGCCAGTGGCTGCACAGCAACGAAGAGTTTAACAATAGGGGTCCAACCAACTGTAGCCTATAACGAACAATTCAATGTTCCAAATAAAGGTTACCTGGCAAATTATGTGGATGACTTTTCTGCTGTTGCCTGGACAATGAGTTCCTGGTCACCTGAACCTCCTGCTCCTTTTGGGCGAGATGCTGTAGATTTTTTTCGTACCACCAGTGGCGTTTTACTGGGTGAGGATTTTGATCAGGATATCTGTTGGACAAGCCCTTTGATTTCCTTAAATACAGGAACGCAATTTTCAGTTGACCTTAGTTGGACTGGATTTGATGTTCAGACGGATGAATACATAAATGTAAAATACAGTATTGATGGTGGAAGCTATACCACTCTTCCAAATTTGATAGGAGGTGGTGTCGGAACCATACAATATGCTGCTGGATTGGACCAGAGTGGTTCATTGACTGTTACCAAAACCGGTCTTTCAGGAAGCACCATTCAAATTCAAATTTGCGCACAATTCAATTCAAATAATGAATCAATGACTATTGATAATGTGAGTGTACCCAACAGCAAGCCTTATTGTCCTGCTCCAATCCCAAGCTTGACACCTAAGAATGTTACTTGTAATGGAGCTGCAGATGGTATGATTACAACTACCGTTACCAATGGATCGACTCCTTATACTTTTCAGTGGAGCAATGGTTCAACTACCCAGAATCTTACAGGCCTTACACCTGGTGGCTATACTATTACTGTTACAGACGCCAATGCACTTACCGGTACTGCTACAACAACAATAACAGAGCCTTCTGCGATTGTTTTGAGTACTACAAAAGTCAATGTTTTATGCAATGGAGCTTCAACGGGCTCAATTGATTTGACAGTAAATGGTGGAACTCCAGGATATAATTATATTTGGTCAAATAGTGCAACATCTCAGGATATTTCAGGTTTAGCAGCGGGTACCTATTCTGTTACAGTAACCGATGCAAATGGATGCACTAAAACAAGTTCTAATACAATTACTCAACCAAGTGCAATTATGTTGAGTACCAATCAAGTCAATGTTTTATGTAATGGAGCTTCTACAGGTTCAATTGATTTGACTGTGACTGGTGGGGCTTCAGCATATACTTATATGTGGTCAAATAATGCAACCATTCAGGATCTTACAGGAATATCAGCTGGTGGATATACGGTGACAGTAACAGACGGTAATGGATGTACGAAAACAATCTCTGCAACTATTACGCAACCGGCAGCCATTTCATTAAGTTCATCCATTGTTACACCAAGCAATTGTTTTGTTTCGGATGGATCAATTGATTTAAGTATCTCCGGTGGGGTGGGAACAATCACTTATGATTGGAGTAATGATGGACCGGAAAATCCTGACAATGATAGTCAGGATCTTAGCAATCTGTTGGAAGGTAGCTACTCAGTAACCGTAACGGATGATAATGGATGCACCGCAAGTCATACAAAAGTTTTGGATTACATTGATATTATCTTACCATCAATAAGCTGCCCATCAAATCAGAGTTTATCGAATGATGCTGATGTCTGTTCTGTTATCGCAACTTATACCCCTCCTATTGGAACAGATAATTGTTCAGGCCAAACAACAACTCAAACTTCTGGCTTAGCTAGCGGTTCCCCTTTTCCAGTTGGGGTCACAACCAATACGTTTAGAGTAACTGACGCAAGCAATAACACAAAAACTTGTAGTTTCACTGTAACAGTAAATGATACACAAGCTCCAACAATCACTTGTCCTTCTAATCAGGAAGTTTCAAACGATGCAGGCGTTTGTTCTGCTGTTGTTAATTATACAGCACCAACAGGAACCGATAATTGTACAGGAGCAATTAGTGTTAGAACAGCAGGTTTGGCAAGTGGGTCCGCATTTCCAGTAGGGATAACCACCAATACTTTTAAAGTAACTGACGCAAGCAATAACACAAAAACTTGTAGTTTCACTGTAACAGTAAAT
>OBID01000916.1_pt1 | contig 10725 bp, 9 predicted proteins | sample 1519781 | NCBI WGS metagenome assembly OBID01 (sample SAMEA3991478, study PRJEB22521) | metagenome | biome: anthropogenic terrestrial biome; feature: sewage plant; material: sludge | place: Sweden | collected 2012-09-26
TACAGAGTTCGAAGCTTTAATTCTTGAGTGTTCACTTATAAAACAGCACAAACCGAAGTATAACATTCTTCTTAAGGATGACCACGGCTACAGTTATATTAAAATTTCAGACGAGCAATATCCAAGAATTACTGCTGAACTTCAGAAAAAAGGTCCTGGTACATATTTAGGACCATATATAAGCTCTTTCACGACAAGACAATCCGTTATTGAAGCAAACAAGGTATTCGCGTTGCCGACCTGTACGAGAAGATTTCCGCAGGATTTCGGCAAGGCACGTCCCTGCCTTGATTATTATATAAAACGGTGTGCAGGGCTTTGCACTGGTAATATTCCTCAGGATGAGTATGTTGATTCAGTAAATCAGGCTGTTGAGTATATTAAAAGTGGTAGTGCAAATTCAGTTGAGACATTAACAAAGTCTATGGAAATTGCCTCTGAAAACCTTAACTTTGAACTTGCTGCAAAGCTTCGTGACAGAATTAATGCAATTAAGAAAGCAACCGACAGCCAGAAGGTTATAGAAACAAACCAGAAGAATTCTGATGTTATAGCAATAGCACAGAATGGCGAATATGCTGTCGCAAGTATACTTATGTATCGCTTCGGGAAGCTTTTTGACAAGGCGGATTTCTACCTCGGAGAGCTTGAAGAAAAAACAGAGGTTTATGAGGACTTCATTACGCAGTATTATTCCTCAAAGGCGGATATCCCGCGTGATATTCTTCTTGATGATGAAATAGAAAATTATGATGTGATTGAACAGTACCTTCGTGAAAAATCTGGTCACGCAGTTACTTTATATACACCAAAGCGTGGAGCGTCATTGAGGCTCACAATGCTTGCTAAGAACAACGCAAGTGAATATCTTGCAATAAAAGTCGGTCGAACGGGCAAGGAAATTGTTGCACTTGAGGAGCTTGCCAAGCTTCTCGGCTTGCCAAAGACACCGCTTTATATTGAGTGCTACGATATATCAAACCTTGCCAGCACGGCAATGGTTGCGGGAATGGTCGTGTTTGAAAACGGACGCCCCCTCAAAAAGGCATATAAGAGATTTTCCATAAAGAATGTTGCAATTCAGAATGACTATGCCTGTATGCAGGAGGTTATCGAAAGACGCTTCAATCGTTATAAGGAAGGCGAGGACGAAGGGTTTTCACGTATGCCGGACCTTATCCTTCTCGATGGCGGAAAAGGCCATGTCAACGCTGTAACGCAGATTACAGATCAAATGGGAATTGATGTGCCTGTATTCGGAATTGTCAAGGACAACAAGCATCGAACAAGAGCTATCGCCTCAGGCGGAAATGAAATTTCAATAACGACTGCAAAATCTGCTTTTATGCTACTCACAAGAATTCAGGATGAGGTTCACAGATTTGCAATATCTTATATGAAAAGTGTGCATAATAAGAACACCTATGAGCTTGAGCTCACAAAGATAAAAGGCATAGGAATTAAAAAGGCACAACAGCTTATGGTAAACTTCAAGACAAAGGAAGCACTGAAAAATGCAACCCCGGAAAGTCTTGCTAAGGTTGCCGGGATAAGCAGTACACTTGCGCAGGAACTCCATGATTTCCTGCAGAGTGACTTGTAAATTATTATCATTTATATAGACAAAAGTCCGAAAATATATTATAATATTTTCTATGTAAAAACATAATAATACATCAAATATTATATTTTGAATTTTGTGAGGGTATTTTAATGCGAGTAATTACTGGAAGTGCACGTGGAAAACGTCTTAAAACTCTTGAAGGAATCGATGTCAGACCAACAACTGACAGAGTGAAGGAATCTATATTCAGTATCATTCATTTTGATCTTGAAGGAGCAACAGTTCTTGACCTTTTTGCCGGTTCAGGTCAGCTTGGAATAGAAGCTTTGAGCCGAGGTGCAAAGTTTGCTACCTTTGTTGACAGCAGCAGAAGTTCTATTGAAGTAACAAAAGAAAATCTGTTATCAACAGGTCTTATGACAAATGCAAGAATTGCAAGCATGGATAGTGTTGATTTTTTAAAGGGAACAAAATCAACCTATGACATTGCACTTTTAGATCCACCATATCATAAAGGTATTTTGCTTTCTGCATTGCCTTTGCTTGAAAAAATAATGAATCCAGGCGGAATTGTTATCTGTGAACACGAAAAGGAACTTACTCTGCCAGACAATATAGAAAGACTTGAGAAAATTAAATCATACAACTACGGTAAAATTACCTTGAGCCTGTTGAAAATCAAGGAGGATGACGAATGAAAATAGCAGTATGTCCGGGAAGCTTTGACCCGGTAACATTAGGGCACGTTGACATTATGACGAGAGCATCAAAACTTTTTGACAAGGTAATTGTTGTTGTGTCAATCAATCCTGTAAAGCAGGCGAGTTTTACCCCTGATGAACGTGTAATGATGATAAAGGAAGTCACGAAGAATTTAGACAACATTGAGGTTGATGTTTCTGACGGACTGCTTGCTGATTACTTAAAGCGTACAGATGCAAACGCTATTGTCAAAGGACTCAGAGCTGTGAGTGACTTTGAATATGAATTCCAGATGGCACTCGCGAATAAAAAGCTTTATTCTGAGGCTGAAACAGTATTCCTTACAACAAGTGCTGAAAATATGTATCTTAGTTCAAGTGTAGTAAAACAGATTGCAAGCTTCGGCGGTGACATAAGTCACTTTGTTCCGAAGGAAATTCACCAATTTATTAAAAACAGATTAATCAAAGGAGTTTAGCAAATGACTATCGATGAAATTCTTATTTTAATGGACGAGGTTCTGGATAAAGCACCAGCAATACCTTTTTCAAATAAAAAATGCGCAGTTGATATTGACAAGCTCAGAGAGTACATTGACGAAATCAGAGATAGCATGCCTAACGAAATCAGCAACGCAAAGCAGATGGTATATGACCGCTCACAGATTATTAAAGATGCTAAAAAAGAAGCTGAAACAATTATCAAGCGTGCTGAGGAACGTGCAAAGCTTATTGTTAACAATGATGAAATAGTAAAACAGGCGAAGGAAAAAGCAGGCGATATTATTCTTAATGCTCAGAATAAGGATAGAGATATCAGAATGGCAATGAATGAGCGTATGGACGGAATGCTTAACGAAACTGAAGAAATTCTTATAAAGAATATTAACGACATAAGACAGATAAGGAATGCAATCCGCGAAACAGCAAAGAAAAAATAAAACATACAGAGGTCTTGTTATCATGATTTTAAATATTCAGAAGCAGATTTTAGCTTTAAAGAAAGAGAAGGATGCAGTAATACTTGCACACAGCTATCAGTCACCTGAAATTCTTGAGATAGCTGACGAAGTGGGTGATTCATTTGCACTCAGTACAGTAGCAAAAAAGTATCCTCAGAAAACAGTCATACTTTGTGGCGTAAAATTCATGGCTGAAACAGTAAAAATCCTATCACCTGAGAAAAAGGTCATACTCCCTGTGGAAATTGCAACCTGTCCTATGGCTGAACAGATCACCCCGCAGGAAGTCCTTAAATTTAAAGAGAAAAATCCTATTTTCAAAGTTGTTGCTTATGTAAACACAACAGCAAATCTTAAAGCAGTATGTGATGTTTGTGTTACATCATCAAGTGCATTGCAGATAGTTTCAAAAATAAAAGAACCTATACTTTTTGTCCCTGACAAGAACTTAGGTTCATATATAAAATCACAGCTCCCAGGCAAGGATATTATTCTCATGAACGGATGCTGTCCTGTACATGATTCTGTTACTGAACAGGATGTAAAGAATATTAAGGAAAGATACCCTGATATGAAAATTGCAATGCACCCTGAACTTCCACCTCAGGTATTGCAGTATGCTGATTATATCGGTTCAACAACAGGAATTGACGACTATGTTTCAAAAGTCAAAGAAGATGTTGTCATTGGAACAGAAAAGAGCATTGCTGACCACCTCAATATGAGATATCCAAGCAGGAACTTCCCGCTTCTTTCAAAGAGTCTTATGTGCCCTGATATGAGAGTTACATCATTAATGGATGTCTATAAGGCTTTGATTGGAAAAGGTGGACTTGAAATTGAGATTGATGAGGAAACAAGACTTAAAGCAAAAGTACCTATAGATGCAATGATTGAACTTGGTAAGTAAAAAAATAAAACCTGCAACATAATTAAATGTTGCAGGTTTGTTTTTATGTCTATTTGAAGAATTCATCAGGGTTTACATAATCTTCTCTCTTTGGAGCAGGCTGTGGTTGCTCATATGTAGGTTGCTGATATGTAGGCTGAGCATAACCATTATTCATTGGAGGATTTTGCTGTGGAGCCTGATACTGTGGCTGATAAGGCTGCTGAGCGTATCCGTTATTATATTGAGTGTTTTGCTGAGGTGCCTGATATGGTTGCTGATAATTATAGCTTGTTGTTGAAGCAAAAGGCTTGTTTAAATGACAGTGGTCAAACAATCTTTCAACCTGTGGGAAGTTTAATTTTAAATACTCAATTATATTAACCGAATCATATTTGTCATTCTTTTTATTGTGAGTCTGGATAGCAAGTGTCAGATAGCATTCAGAAAAATCAGTAGAGTGATATAAAATACCTTTTATGTAACTCTGACGAGGTTGCAAAATATCAAGGTAAGGAATATTGAATAATTCATCAGGATAATCAAGAATTCTTTGTTTGTTCCTTGTAAGGTCGTAATTCCCGAACATGAAAGGTGTCTTGTATTCTGCCATCCATTCATTATCTGTTTCTGAAAAAGGACATTTTGCTTTGATACTTGCCATTATCATTGGAATAAGTAAAAGTATTCCTGCTTCTGCAATCCATATTATTGTAAGCGGAATGCCTTTAACAGGTGTTGTAGGTGTAGTTGATGAGTGATTTGCTTTATATGTCCATCTGCCTTGTTCGTTAACGTCACTGATTTCTTCCAGCAATAATGATGGAGAAGTGAGAACTTCAGTAAAAGTTTTATCTGCATTAGGATATTGGCGAAGACGAAATTGTACGGCCATACTATTACTTTTGTCAACTCCATCCATTATATCCTGGTTATCCCAATTGATATATAATGCCCATTTAAAATATGTAAAAGCAAGTACACCGATTAGTACAGCAAGAATAGCCATACCAGGATTCCTGATTTTAGATTTCTTTATTATCAAATTTGCTATTAATCCTAATAAAGCTCCGAATCCACAAGTCAGAAGGATTGTAAGATAAACGATAGGATTAATCTCATTAATCTTAAGATATAATGCACTGAGCAGACATCCGACACCAGCAACAGCAAGTATAATCAGCAGAAAACCAGCTATATTAAACTTGTTTGACGGCTTGTAAGTATTATTTTCCATGTAAGATACTCCCTTATTACAAAAATTGTGTATTTATTTTAACATATTTTATTTTTATTTGCAATATAATATTCCCTTGTGTTTGCTTTTTTCTATTAATATGTTATAATAAATAGGTTTATTATTATATTATTTGGAGGAAAGATGATTACAGTATCAAATGTAAGCCTTAATTTTGGAGGCACTACACTTTTTAAAGATGTTGACTTGAAATTCACACCAGGAAATTGCTATGGAATAATCGGTGCAAACGGAGCAGGAAAATCCACTTTTCTGAATATCCTTTGTGGCGAAATTGAACCTTCAACAGGTGAGGTTATTATTCCTAAAAATATTCGATTATCAGTTTTGAAGCAGGACCATTTTGCTTATGATGAATACACTGTTCTTGATACAGTTATAATGGGTAATTCACGTCTTTACGAAATCATAAAGCATAAGGAAGAGCTGTATGCTAAGGAAGATTTCTCTGAAGAAGATGGAACACTTGCAGCAGAGCTTGAAGGCGAATTTGCTGAAATGAATGGATGGGAAGCTGAAACTGATGCTTCAAAGCTTATTCAGGGGCTTGGACTTTCAGAAGATATACTTTACACACAGATGGCTTCACTTGCAGGTAACGAAAAGGTAAAGGTTCTTCTTGCACAGGCACTGTTCGGCAATCCTGAAATTATACTTCTCGACGAGCCTACCAATCACCTTGACATTGATGCTATCGGCTGGCTTGAAGATTTCCTTTCTGAATACTTCGGAACAGTTATCGTTGTATCGCATGACCGTCACTTTTTGAATAATGTCTGCACACATATCGTTGATATTGACTATACAAAAATTAAAATGTATGTCGGAAACTATGAGTTCTGGTATGAATCAAGTCAGCTTATTCAGAGAATGATTAAACAGCAGAACAAGAAAAATGAAGATAAAATCAAAGAGCTTCAGAGCTTTATTGAGCGCTTCTCTGCCAACAAATCAAAGTCAAAACAGGCAACATCAAGGAAGAAGCTTATTGATAAGCTCACAGTTGAAGAACTTCCTGCTTCAAGCAGAAAGTATCCTTATATCGGTTTTGATATGGATAGGGAAGCTGGCAAGGATATTCTCCAGGTTCGTGGACTTTCAAAAACTGTTGACGGAGTAAAGCTCATCAACAATATTTCATTTACACTCGGAAACGGTGATAAGGTTGCATTCATCGGACAAAGTGAACAGGCTATTACAACCTTATTTAAAATTCTTATGGAAGAAATTGAACCTGATGAAGGAACTTTTAAATGGGGAGAAACCACATCACGTTCATTCCTACCGAATGATAACTCAGCATTTTTTGAAGGCGTTAATCTTTCAATTCTTGACTGGATGAGACAGTACACAAAGGATGAAACTGAAACTTACCTCAGAGGCTTCCTTGGAAGAATGCTTTTCTCAGGCGATGATATCTACAAGCCAGTAAATGTTCTTTCAGGTGGAGAAAAGGTTCGCTGTATGTTCTCAAGAATGATGCTTTATGGCTCAAATGTGCTTGTTCTTGACAGACCAACCGACCACCTTGACCTTGAATCAATCACTGCTGTAAATAACGGCTTGGAAAGCTTTAAGGGCAATGTTTTATTCATATCTCACGACTATGAAATCGTTCAGACAGTTGCAAACAGAATTATTGAAATTACAGAAGACGGACTTATCGACAGACCAGGCACTTATGAAGAATATATGGAATTCAGAAAAACCACTGAACTTCCTAAGATTACTTTATAATTTGACATTTTGTTATTTCTGTGCTATAATAAATAAAATTTAACAGGGGAGCTTATAGTTAGGCTGAGAGGGAGCGATTGGACGCTTCGACCCATAACCTGATCTGGATAATGCCAGCGTAGGATAATATCTGAAGTGATATGCCACGAGGTTTAAAAATCTCGTGGCTTTTTTGTTTTAGATAATCAGGTGCCCCTAAAAAGGAGAAAAAGAAAATGTCAAACACAAAAACAGAAAGACTCGTAGTATCAGCACTGCTAATTGCAATGGCAACAATTCTATCATTATTCAAGCCATTTGAACTTCCATTCGGTGGTGGAATAACAATAGTAAGTATGCTGCCGATTGTACTTATCGCATATCGTTACGGAACAAAATGGGGATTGTTCTCTGCATTTGCAGGAAGTTTCCTTCAGATGCTTACCAGCTTTAAAACTGTATCTGCATTTTTTATGCCTGGTGATGAGCAAATGGTTGTATGGAAAGCAATTCTTGTATGCTTGATAGACTATGTAATTGCTTATACAGCACTTGGCTTTGGTGGAATATTTAGAAACAAATGTAAAACACCATCAGCAGCACTTTGTATTGGTTCGATTGTAGCACTTTCATTAAGATATCTTGCTCACATTATATCAGGATTTATTTTCTTTGGAACATGGGCTGAATGGTTCTTTACACAAAAGGGCTTTTACAGCATTGGTAATACTATACTAGATACATTCAGTGGTAACAGCTTATCTCTTGTATACTCTGTATTCTATAATGGATTGTATATGATACCTGAAATAATTATCACTGCTATAGTAGCTTTAATTATAGGTAAGGTTCCTCAGATAGTAAAAAAAGATGCATAATTCTTAATTTTAATTAATAAACATAAAGGCAACCTTCGGGTTGCTTTTTGTTTATAAAGATTGTGAAAACATTCTCATTGTTTGACATTAATATAAGTTTTCTGTATAATGATATCATAAAGAGGTGAACAGATGAAAACAAATAAAAAAGACAGACATCAATTTACAATATTAATAGTTGGCTTGGTTGTAGCTTTTATTATTATAATTGTCACAGCATTTTTTATAGCAAAAGCAATTAAAAATGATAAATTCACAGGCGATGATAACCCACAGAACGCTTCAGTGCCTGAGTACAGTCAGATTGAAAGTTCACAACAGGATTCTTCTGTTCCTGACAGCAGTAGTGAGGAAGATTCATCTGTTATTGATACTTATACAGGAAAGCCAGCAGTTGATTATGTCAAATACACTACCCAGCAGTTAATTGCTGAGTGGGATAAGGTTTATAAAAATGAAGGCTACAATGATGGTGGTCTTGCAATCAGGAATGAAAGACTATATCCATATTTCTTTTTTATAGTTCCTGATGACGGGAATGCAAATGTAAAAGATGGTACAGTTCAGTCAATAGTTGTTACAGAAGACGGAATGGTTACTGCTGATATAAAAGTCGGATTGACATATGCTGAAATCAAAGAAAAAGTCGGAGCAAAAATTCAGCCTGCTGACGGGAATTCCGAAAAGGATACTTCACAGGCGGTTATTACAGGCGATAACTACACAGCAACAATAGTATTTAACGGAGCTGGGCAGAAATCCATCAGAGCAATAGTAAAAGCAAAATAAAATAATTAATGCCACCTTTTCAGGTGGCATTTTTTTAATCGTTATTTTCAAGAAGAACCTTATCAACACTCCAGTAGAAATTCTCTTCACCTATTTTATCATAAATTTCATAATGCTTAAGCTTTTCAATTACATCATTCTGCACTCCACAGAAAACTACTCTGCAGTTCTTGCTTGTCTTGTTCATGTAGAAATCATATAATCCCATGATAGCGGTGGCATCAATAAGAGGTACACCCCTCATTGAGAATATTATTTTGTCACAGCCTTTGATTTTTTTAAGTTCACGTATAAGCTTGTGTGCATTTGCAAAGAACATAGGTCCTGTTATATAAACAACAATAGTGTCCTTATAATCTGAAAGGTCATTATCGGTGCTGTCATTAAGACGCTTTGGCTCAACTTCTGAGGTTGCAACAGATATCTTTGAGATATTATATATAAATACAATGAATGAGAAGATAACGCCGCATACAATAGCGATTGTTAGGTCAAATACAACTGTAGCAATCATAGTTACAAGATATTTCAACATCGGACCTTTAAGCTTTTTGCTGAAATAGTATTTTATATCCTTCCAGTCATTCATTCTCCATGCTGTCATAATAAGCACCCCAGCAAGAGCAGAAAGAGGAAGAAAAGCAATAACAGGCGAAAGTACAAACATACAGATTATAAGGAAAACTGCGTGGAAGATACCAGTAAGTCTTGTCTGCCCACCTGATTTTATTGCAACACTTGTTCTCGCGATAGCAGCAGTTGCCGGAACACCACCAAATAACGGTATAAGTATATTTCCGATACCCTGCGATACAAGCTCACGGTCAGAATCAAAAGGTTCATTTTTCATCTTTGAAGCACTTGAACCGCACAATAAGCTTTCAATCATTCCGAGAATAGCAATTGCAAAAGCAGGTGAGAGGAACGAAATAATCTTATCAAAATTAAGCCCTGCAAAGTTAATTCTGTTGTCAAGGATAAGCTTTCTCGGGATAGCTCCTACTGTTGGTACATCAAGCTTCAAAAGGAAAGTTACAAAAGTAGCAAGAATTATAGCAAGAAGCGATGAAGGGAATTTCTCATTCCACTTCTTGGGCCATATTATCATTAAGAGTATTGCACCAAGCCCAATAAGCATAACAGTTATGTTTATATCAAAGCCGTTTTTAAAGTATGAGGCACATTTTTTAATAATATTTTCACCCTTTGAGGTTGTTCCGAAAAGATTATCAATCTGTCCGAGTGCAATAACAAGAGCAATGCCTGAGGTAAATCCCGTGATAACAGGTATAGGAATATATTCGACCAGTCTTCCGAGTCTTAATACTCCGCATATTAAAAGTATAGATCCTGCGATAAGTGTTGTAATGAACATTCCCTGAATGCCATATTTTGCGACAAGTGTAATAAGAATTGCTGCCATAGCACCTGTCGGCCCTGAAATCTGGAATGATGCCCCTGAAAAAACGCTGATGATTATTCCTGAAATTATAGCAGTTACAAGTCCTGCAGCAGCATCAGCTCCACTTGAGATACCGAATGCAAGTGCGAGTGGAAGAGCTACCGCAGCAACAGTTATACCAGCCATTAAGTCCTTGGTCAGCCTTTTCCTGTTATAGCCACCGAATTCTCTTTTCAAATCCTTGAAATATTTTTTAAACATTAAGATAAACAAACCCCTTCTATAAATAGTGAAAATACACAACTGTTTTTAATTATATTCCTCACAATTTATTTTTTCAAGGAAAATGAATATTTTTTATGAATTGACCAAGATAGAGTGCAAGTATGAAAACATTATAATATACATTTACTATATTTTTCTTAGTTTGAAAGTCCGATAAGCCTTGAAAAATCAAGACTCGACCAACGGTCGTGTTAAAATATCAGCATATTTGTTTGACTTTTTTATATAACATTTGTTATAATGAGCAGGTAATAAAAAATAAAGGAGAAAAGATATGGTTA
>OBID01000923.1_pt1 | contig 10693 bp, 9 predicted proteins | sample 1519781 | NCBI WGS metagenome assembly OBID01 (sample SAMEA3991478, study PRJEB22521) | metagenome | biome: anthropogenic terrestrial biome; feature: sewage plant; material: sludge | place: Sweden | collected 2012-09-26
AGAGTATTATACATTCCTGCCGCTTGTGTCATATTTCTTGGTACACAAATATATATACCGCGAAGTGAATGCAATAACATTCCAATTGGTGAACCGGAGTGCCAAATACCTTCTAAACGATGGCCTCTGGTCCGTATTATAACGGGCGCTTTTTGTAAACCGCCGGATCGGTATCTAAGGGTTGCCAAATCATCCATTAAAGGGGAAAGTGCATAAACGATGTAATCCAGGTATTGAATTTCTGCTATGGGTTTTAAACCCCGCATGGCACTGCCAATGGCTTGACCAACAATGGTCCATTCACGAATGCCTGTATCAAAAACCCTGTTAATTCCATGTTTTTCCTGTAAACCCATAAAACCTTGGTTTACATCTCCAATTTGCCCAACGTCCTCACCGAAAGCCAGAATGCGATTATCTGAAGCTAAACAATTATCAAAAAACTGATTAAGAATTTGATATCCATTTACTTCTTTTGATTCCGATGAAAAAATTGGTTCAACTTCTGCAACTTGGATTGCTGAATCAGTTGTCTGAGAATATAAGTTTTTATGAAAAACAACATCCGCTTCTTTAAATTGCTTATCAATCCATTCTTTCAGTTTAATTTTTTGACTTTGATTTGAAGCAGTCAGATGTGTATTTCTGGCAAGTTCAACCAATTCATTCCATCCGGGTTCTTTGATTGAATTTAATTCGTCATAAGCTTGTGTTAATTGATTTTCATTGCAAATTTCAAGAAGCTCATTTTTTAATGTTAAGATGGGTTGCAAATAATTTTGCCAGGCCTTTTGTCTTTCTTCTTTTACATGTTGTTTTGCCAACTCTTTGAGTTCTTCTAATTTGCTTGCATCCAAAATATTTTTAGACAACAACCATTCACCCATGATTTTAATACAATCATTTTCTACTTCCCAATCCATTCGGGACTTCGATTTATAACGTTCATGTGAACCCGAAGTTGAATGTCCTTGAGGTTGGGTCACTTCTTGAATATGAAATAATGCGGGCATATGATGGGTACGAACATATTCAATCCCATTTTTATAGGTGCTAACCAGATCAGCATAATCCCAGGCTTTCGCTGTAAAAATTTTTATTCCTTGTGCGGGCCCATCCGATTCAAAACCAGCAACCGCTTTTGATATACTTCCTTTAGTTGTTTGTAATTCAATGGGTACCGATATCCCGTACCCATCATCCCATACTGAAACAGCTAAAGGAACCTGTAAAACGCCAGCTGCATTAAGCGTTTCCCAAAACACTCCTTCAGACGTGGATGCATCGCCAATGGTACAAAAAGAAACTTCATTTCCTGATTTGGAAAAATTGGAATTTTGAGAAAGTTCAGGATGTTGTCTATAATATTTGGAAGCAAATGCCAGACCAAATGCTCGAGCCATTTGGCCACCAGTACTTGAAATGTCAGCTGAAATATTAAATCGTTCGGTATGATTTAACCAATCACCCTCCGAATCAATTAATTCAGAAGCAAAATGGGCATTCATTTGAAGGCCTTTGCTGAAGGGATCATTGTAGGGATCTGCATACAGTTGGGCAAAAAAATCTTTAATGGTACATTGCCCGATAGCCATCATAAAAGTTTGGTCCCGGTAATAACCTGATCGAAAATCACCTTTTTGAAATGCCCGTGCCATCGCAACTTGTGGGACTTCTTTTCCATCACCAAGAATTCCAAATTTAGCCTTTCCTGTTAGCACTTCTTTCCTTCCTGCTATAGAACATTCCCTACTTACTTGACAAATCCAAAAATCTTTAATCAATTCCTGTTTAAAATCGGCATATTTTCCTTTGACGGAATTAAGTAAAGCTTGAATGGGTTCCAGAATGTGCATATCCTTGGTTTCGGCTACAAAAATAATCCAATAAACGAAACAAGCGATCTGGGGATTTGAGTATGATGCAAGGGTATTTAATTTTTATTGACAATTGAGTCCTTTTTGCTGTTCGAAACGAGGTCGATATTTTGGCTTGATCTCAGCTTTAACTTCGTTTTAAGGAATGTAAAAATCTAGGATTAATGCTTGATTTACTGTTATTTGAATATATGATAAAATTCGATAATTCATATTTAACACGGACTTAACACACAATTTTGGTATTTTTGTAACTAGATACGGTATGAATATCGTTAAATTTGTAATCAATAAAAAAATTAAATACATGAAAAACATTTTAACTCTTATTGCGATGGTTTTCTGTGTAGGATATCTGTCTGCTCAGACTGCAGCTCCAGCATCTAATACAACACCAGCAAAAACAGGAGGGCCACATCTTCAATGGGAGGCAACTGTAATCGATTACGGCGAAATCAAAAAAGGATCTGACCCATTACGTAAGGCTTTATTTACTAACACCGGAACTGAGCCTTTAATCATTAAAAGTGCTCGTGGAAGTTGTGGTTGTACCGTTCCAACTTGGCCAAAAGATCCAATTATGCCTGGTGAAAAAGGAGTAATTGAAATCAGATATGACACGCAGCGCGTTGGTCCAATCAACAAATCTGTAAGCGTTTCTACAAATGAAAGTGATGAAGAAACTCGAGTTACCATTAAGGGAAATATTTCTTCAGATGAAGAACAAACACTTCCTAAAAGTGAAGGAAATGTGTTAACCCCAAAAGGTTAATTCAATTCCAATCAAAAAAAAATCCTACCGGATTCCGGTAGGATTTTTTTTTGCACGTTATCGAACACCTTAAATATTCATATTCAAAATGATCTCATCACCAAATTCACTGCATTTTAATAAATGTGCACCTTCCATTAAACGATGAAAATCATAAGTAACTCGCTTTGTTCGAATGGATTTTTCTAATCCTTTTACAATAAGCTGAGCAGCTTCGTTCCAGCCCATATATTCAAACATCATAACTCCAGACAGGATCACAGAACTTGGATTAACTTTATCTAGTCCGGCATATTTAGGGGCAGTTCCATGAGTAGCTTCAAAAATGGCATGCCCTGTTGTGTAATTAACATTTGCACCGGGAGCAATACCGATTCCTCCGACTTGAGCGGCTAAAGCATCTGAAATATAATCTCCATTTAAATTTAAGGTAGCAATAACATCGTATTCTTCCGGACGCAATAAAATTTGTTGAAGAAAAGCATCTGCAATGACATCCTTAATGATAATTCCATTGGGTAATTTCATCCAGGGCCCTCCATCTAATAATTCTGCGCCATACTCAGTTTTCGCCAATTCGTAACCCCAATCCATAAAACTGCCCTCAGTAAATTTCATGATGTTTCCTTTGTGTACAAGGCTAACAGATTTACGTTTATTATTAATTGCAAATTCGATGGCAGCGCGTACTAAACGAAATGTTCCTTCTTTCGAAACTGGTTTGATACCAATGCCAGTAGTTTGTGGAAAACGTATTTTTTTAAATTTATCTGGAAAATTGGTTTTTAACCAATCCATAAATTTTATTGAATCTTCTGTTCCTTCCTGAAATTCAATCCCTGCATAAATGTCTTCTGTGTTTTCACGATAAATGGTCATGTCAACTTTTTGAGGATCTTTCACAGGTGACGGAACTCCTTCAAACCAGCGTACCGGACGAACGCAAGCATATAAATCAAGCTGTTGACGCAAAGCCACATTTAAAGAACGGATTCCGCCACCGACGGGAGTTGTCAAGGGTCCTTTTATTGCGACAAGACATTCCTTAATTACATCCAAAGTTTCTTCGGGTAACCAATTTTTTGTTTGATTAAATGCTTTTTCACCAGCTAAAACTTCTTTCCAACTGATTTTTCTCGTTCCCTGATATGCTTTGTCAACGGCAGCATCAAATACACGGACAGAGGCAGCCCAAATATCCTGGCCCGTTCCATCTCCCTCAATAAATGGAATAATTACATGATCCGGTACATTCAATTTTCCATTTGCAATCGTAATTTTTGTTGCGTTCATATTTTTATATAATTTAGGCGACAAAAATAGCTAAGATGGTCTTTAGATTCAGAATGGAGATGGCTATTAGCAAATTATTAAAGACATAATTTAGCTTGATTCAGGGTGTTATTGGCATTTGCCTGTTGAAAACTGTATTTTTGCAGAAAGTTTAGGAGAAAATCACGATGCGTAACCCAAATCTGGATGGAGATGCCCAAAATCTAAATATCGATGACAAGCAAGTCGAACGAGCTTTACGTCCAAAAGAATTACTTGATTTTACAGGACAGGAGTCGGTTGTAGATAATTTAAAAGTTTTTATTGCAGCAGCTAAATTAAGAGGTGAGGCTTTAGATCATGTATTGCTGCATGGTCCACCGGGTTTAGGAAAAACAACCTTATCGCATATAATTGCCAATGAATTGGGATCTGATTTAAAATTGAGTTCAGGTCCGGTACTCGAAAAACCTGGAGATTTGGCAGGATTGCTGACAAATCTGCAAGAAGGGGATGTCCTATTTATAGACGAAATACACCGTTTGAATACCGTAGTTGAAGAGTATCTCTATTCAGCCATGGAGGATTATCGGATTGATATCTTAATAGATACAGGTCCAAGTGCACGCTCCATACAAATTAATGTGAATCCATTTACTTTAATTGGTGCTACAACGCGGGTGGGAATGTTAACCGCCCCTCTTCGTTCTAGATTTAGTATAACATGCCACCTTGATTACTACAATCACAAGCAATTGGAAATTATTTTGAGACGTTCCGCCCAGATTTTGCAAATTTCATTTGAAGAAGAAGGCATCCAGGAAATTGCTCGCCGAAGCAGAGGGACTCCTCGAATTGCAAATGCTTTATTGCGTAGGATACGCGATTTTGCACAAATTAAAGGAAATGGTAGCTTAACTGCAGAAATCGCATCTTTCGGATTAAATGCCCTAAATGTTGACAGCTTAGGTTTGGATGAAATGGACAATCGAATTTTAAGTTCAATTATTGAAAAATTTAGTGGGGGACCGGTTGGTTTATCCACTATAGCCACTGCTGTTGGGGAAGAAGCTGGAACGATTGAAGAAGTTCATGAACCCTTTTTAATAATGGAAGGGTTTATACAACGGACCCCGAGAGGTCGCATCGCTACACCAAAAGCCTTTCAACATATGGGTTACCCAGGAGGATCTAGTAATCCTGGGCTTTTATTTTAATGGTCTCCCTAATAAAACCATCCAAATGCTGTGAATTTGTTTAAATTTCTGATCTACCTTCTTAATTTAAGTAGATGGAAAACGTTGGAACTAAATAGTATCGTTTTTTGGTCCCGGCCTATTAAGCTTGAGCAGTAGGCGTATTAAATGACATAGGTGGCATCATTTGAGGTTCAGGATCAAGGATTACACCATATTGATTTTCATACTTTGATAAATTATCATTGAGTGCTTTTAAAAGTCTTTTAGCATGCTGCGGTGTGAGCACGATGCGCGATTTTACTTTTGCTTTAGGCACATTTGGCATCAACCGAATAAAATCAACTACAAATTCGGAATGAGAATGTGAAATAATGGCTAAATTCGAATAAATACCTTCTGCAATATCTTCGGTTAACTCAATATTTAGTTGGTTTTGGTTATTTTGTTCTTCCATGATTTTTAATTTTAGGCAAATTTAATGAATTCAGTGTATGACAGAGAAACGGTTTTTAGATCAAGCTTATTTTGATGAAAATAGTGAATCCTGGGATAAGCGCGTCGCAATACATGAAAAGTCATCATTCTATGACCTAAATGGATTTTTAAATGGGAATAATAGTCTTACTGAGATTGAACAAACAGAATTAGGGGATGTTTCCGGAAAGCGACTTTTACATCTTCAATGTCATTTTGGAATGGATACGCTTTCATTAAGTCGCTTGGGTGCCGATTGTGTTGGAATTGATTTTTCCAGAGAGGCTATTTTAAAAGCTCGAATTTTAAATGAACAATTAAAATTAAATTGCAGTTTTTATGAATCGAATGTACTCGATATTTTAGACCTAGATCTTGGTTTGTTTGATCTTGTTTTTACAAGTTATGGTACGATCTCTTGGTTACCGGATTTAGATCAATGGGCTTATGTAATTGCAAAATCACTCCACAAAAATGGCATGTTTTATTTTGCAGATTTCCACCCATTGCTTTATTTGTTTGATTTTAATTCCAAAGAAATTAGATATTCTTATTACAATTTAAAAAAACCATATACCGAAATAGAAACAGGAAGTTATGCAGATGTGAATGATCAAACACTATTTAAGTCGCATTTTTGGTCGCATTCAATCGATGAAATCATTGGCGTTTTATTGAAAAATAAACTTGAAATCAAACAATTAAATGAAATAGATTATTCTCCTTACAATTGCTTTCCTAATTTAAATCCAATTGGTAAGAATAGATTTAGATTTGAATTAGAACATACAAGCCTTCCGCATGTTTTATTAATTAAAGCTTTTAAAAAGTAACATGGATTCAATAACTCAGGTAATTCTTGGCGCAACTTGTGGAGAAGCCGTATTAGGTAAAAAAATAGGAAATCGCGCCATGATTTGGGGAGGGATTGCTGGAACGATACCTGATTTAGATGTTATCGCCAATTTGGTTGCAGACCCATTGACCGCATTAGCATTTCATAGAGGGCCCATGCACTCATTGTTATTCGCTTGTATTATGCCCTTTCTTTTAGGTCCCTTAATTAAAAAATTGTATGACAGGAATTGGCCTGAACTACGTGCATGGAAAATAACCGGATATTCTATCGGACTTTTACTTTATGTTTTTGTAAGCGTCCTCATCACATTACTGGCCAATTTATTAAAAGGGGGGATTGCGTGGAGTAGTATTTTCTTTTTTAGTAGCCTGGGGATCCTGTTCTTCTACTTTAGATACCAACAAGTTTTTAAAAAATCCAATGAGGTTGACCAAGCCACAAAATGGGAGTGGATCCATTTATTTTTCTGGGCTATATTCACTCATCCCATTTTAGATATGTTTACAACCTTTGGCACACGGCTTTTTTGGCCATTTAGCGATGTCCGGGTAGCAATTTCCAGTGTATCCATTGCTGATCCTTTCTATACAATACCGTTTGCTGTTTTTTTGTTATTAGCTGCTTTACAAAACCGACTGAGCATTTGGCGAAAGTATTTTTATCGGACAGCCGTAATCGTTAGTTCGCTATATTTTATTTTTACCCTATACAACAAACAGAAGATTGATACATTATTTGAGAATAGTTTAAAAATGAATCAAATTGAATGTGAAAAGTACATGACGGTTCCTACCATATTAAATAATTTCCTCTGGTTTAATATTGCTAAAAAGGGGGATCAGTATTATTATGCATACTATTCTATTTTTGATCAAGCCGATACGATAGGTCCATTGGCTACTGTTAATGGGAATCATGCGCTCTTTAATCCTTACAGGGATCAAGATGTTGCAAAATGCCTTCCCTGGTTTAGTAATGATTTTTATAAATTATCTGCTAAAGACTCTGGAACACTAATTTATTATGATTTAAGATATGGTGCTACAGGCAACAATTTGAATTCTGATGACGATATCGTTTTTAAATTTATACTGAAAGATAGCTCCGGAAAATTAATGATGGATAAATCACAACCTCAACCAGAAAATAATCGGGATCAAATCGATAAATTTAAAAGGCGTATCGTTGGAATTAAGGATTAAACCCAATTCCTTATTCTGCTTTTAAAGGAGCTCTTAATTATACAGGATGATCAATTTCCTGCCAGCGATCTCCAGATTTAGGAATATGAAGTTCATTTTCCCATTTGCCTACGACAGCTGTAGCTAAACAATTTCCTAATGTATTCACAGCGGTACGGGCCATATCCATTAATGCATCAATTCCTAGAATAGCTGCGATGGGCCAATCAGGCAAACCAAAACTGGCAGCCATTCCTGCAAGAATTACCAAAGATGCACGTGCGACACCTGCAACGCCTTTACTAGTTAGCATCAAGGTGAGCAACATAATAATTTGTTGACTAATACTCAACTCGATTCCAGCTGCTTGTGCAACAAAAATAGTTGCCAGCGCTAGATAGAGTGTTGAACCGTCCAAATTAAAACTCAGACCTGTTGGTAATACAAAGGCAACAACTTCTCGTGAGACTCCAAATTTTTCCATGTTTTCCATCGCTACCGGTAAAGCAGCTTCAGAACTGGCTGTTCCAAATGCAATGGTAACCGGTTGTGCAGCATGTGATAAAAAGCGCTTGATAGGAATTTTAAAAAACAAAGCAATTGGGAGCAAAACTCCAAGTACAAAAACAAACAATGCACAATACAAGGTTGCAAGCAACAAGAGCAGGTTTTTTAAAACATCAATACCCATATTGGAAATGGTATAAGCAATAGCACCTGCTACAGCAAACGGTGCTAAATACATAATCAAATCTGTAACTTTAAACATGACTGCTGAAAGGGATTCAGCAAAATCCAACATGGGTTTTCTCTTTTCTTGTTTTATTTTCATCAATGCAACCGCAAAAAGAACACAGAATACTACAATTTGCAACACTTGACCTTCAGCGATTGATTTAATAAAATTTTCAGGAAAAATATGCATTACAATTTCTTTCCAGCCCTGTGCTTTTGCAACTTCAGGAAGTTTTTCGGAATTGTTTAATGCTTGAATACCAACTCCGGCTTTACTAATATTGATCGCAACCAATCCAATGATAAGTGCAAGTGTTGTTACAACTTCAAAATAGATAAGCGATTTTAAACCAAGCCGTCCCACTTGTTTAGTATTTGAGTGTCCGGCAATTCCAACAATCAAAGTCCCAAATAACAAGGGTGCAATAATGCATTTAATTAATTTAATAAAAATCTTGCTAAAAATATTTAACTCGATTCCGATTGCCGGAAAGTCATAACCAATTTCAGCACCAATCAACATGCTGACAAAAATCCAAAGAGTCAGACTTTTTTTAGGTAATGCATAAAGAATCAATGCGCAAATTCCTAACCACCGTAAAGATCCTGTAACTTGATCGGGAATATCCAGATCTATAAAAAAAAGAATACAGGAGCCTAATGCGCAACCACCGGCAATCCATAAAAATAATTTTTGGAATTTACTAAGTGTAGAAATCATTTTGTTGCTATTTTTTTGAATGTATCCATGCAGAAATTAAACCGATTAACATGGGTAAAACAGAAAGAATCAGAATTGCTAAAACTATAATAGAGAAATTTTCTTTGACTACAGGAATATTTCCAAATAAATAACCAACCCCAACAACAGGAATTATCCATAACAATGCACCTACCACATTATACACTGTAAATTTATACGAATCCATTTGACTAATGCCAGCAACAAAAGGAACAAAAGTTCTTATAAATGGAATGTAGCGGCCTAGAATCAGTGCTTTTCCACCATGTTTTTCATAAAACAAATGTGTTTTGTCCAGATAATCTTTACGAATGTATTTTCGATCTTTCTCAAAAATTCTGGGTCCAAAATATTTTCCAATTGTAAAATTGAGTTGATTTCCCAATACAGCACCAAGAATACAGATTAAACACAAAACAAAAAGGTTCATGTTACCTGTAGCAGCCATGGTTCCTGCTGCAAACAATAAAGAATCTCCCGGCAAAAAAGGTGCAATAACTAATCCTGTTTCACAAAATAAAATTAGAAATAAAATAATATAGATCATGATCCCATAGGTCGCTACGAGTTCCGACAAATGACTATCTATATGTAAAATAAAATCAATCAACTGATTTATCCACTCCATACTGCACAATTTAGGCTGTAAAGATAGACACAATTCAAGCCCAGCATAAATTATTAAAAAGTATATATAAAGGATGCAGATTTATAAGGTCTTGATTTTAAATTAAATATATTTATAATTTGTAAAATATTGGTTATCAATAATATATTATAAATTTAGTAACTTTGTAGCTCCCAATAATCTTGATATGGAACAAGCTGTTCAAACACTAAAAAATCTTCGTAAGGGACTTATACAGGAGCCCTCCAAAGACTTGCTCTTAGCATTATTAATTGCAGTCATTGGTTTGACTGGCAGTTACCTTGTTTTAGGTAAATCCATCCTTTCACCTTCTGATACTAATTTTCAAGGAAATTCTCAAGTCGATTATAGTAAGTTAAAGGCAAAGGATCTATGGTTAGAAAATGTACAGAAGAAGGCAGACGAGTTGCATATTGAAAATCTAAGCATTCAAGGAAATATGACCGTAGGAGGGATCATAAGAATTAACAATCTCGCATTTGATGCTCAAAAAAATTATAGAATTGATTTTGGGAATGGGATTCAACATCAAATGACATCTCAAGTCATGAGCATGCGATATACCAGTCCAGGTATTTATCTTGTACAGTGTTATTTACAGCAGGAAAATCAGTGGCTGTTGATTTCTGCAACCAGTATAAATATAAAAGAAGATAAAAACAGATCTTACTAAAATGCTTCTTTCCTAACAAGCATTCGAATTTTTTATAGGTTTAAGTTTCTAAGGATATTCTGAATTATACAAGTGTTATTGTATAAAAACATATTGAATAATATTAGCTCCCATTCGAAGCGCTTGTATTCTCTTTTCTTCAGGATCTTTATGCACTTCAGGATCTTCCCATCCATCTCCTAGATCACATTCATAACTATAAAAACAAACCAATCGGCCTTTGTATATCAATCCAAAGCCCTGGGGTGGTTTTTTATCAT
>OBID01000925.1_pt1 | contig 10682 bp, 11 predicted proteins | sample 1519781 | NCBI WGS metagenome assembly OBID01 (sample SAMEA3991478, study PRJEB22521) | metagenome | biome: anthropogenic terrestrial biome; feature: sewage plant; material: sludge | place: Sweden | collected 2012-09-26
ATGTTTGATTATTCAGAGATGCAAAGTTACTGTTTTATTTTTAAAGAAAAAAAGTTAATAAAGAATAATTATCTTCTTCATTAACTTTTGTATGTTTTTAGCAGTTAGGGGCTTCCCGCCCACTAACTGCTCGGTGTCTTCAAGTATCTTACGCCCTTTAATTTTAACGTTCTTAGAGGGTGGGCTCACGTCTAAGACGTGAGCCAAATAATCAAATACACAAATAATCAAAAAGCGAGGAACGGCCTAACATAGCAGGGGCTATCCTTACTGTTGTAGTCCAAGAGGCTGTTACTACTGCTAAAGCTCACGTAGCAACCGTAGCCGTCATCACTCTCTGAACTAGACCAGTAAGGAGTAGTATTCTGCAGTAACGTTTTTGTCAAGCTGCTATAATCACTCATCAATTTATTTAATGAAGTATAAGCATTTGTTTGATCGGTACTATTATTGTAATAACCACGACTGCTATTATGCAAACTTGTTAAACCAAAAGAAGTGATACCGTTCTTGGCAACCGATTCCTCCATTGCAACCCACCATTGACCCATACTTGGCAAAAACCAACCACTACTGGCAGCAGGAGCTGGCACCGTAGCTTTATAGCCCACGTATGCATAATAAAAGGCTGGATAAGACGTCCCTGTTTCAGCATTAGCCTCTAATGTATGCGCTTCTGCTATAGTTTTGGTATTGGTCAGACCACTTACATCACCATAACACGCGGCTAATGTTTGTTTGTTATCCAAACTTTCTTCCGTTCCATAATTACCCCAATAACATCCAGTATGTGCATCCGTCAGCGCCATCACCAAACCATGACCATAACCTTTACCGCTCTCGCAATAAGTGCTGTTCGTGCTGTTCGCACTCACCACCACACCGATAGGGGTCTTGCCGTCCACCATCTTATTGGTACATGTCCCATCGCTATTATATAGGCTACCTACTGCCGGAACGCAAGTATAGAATGACGGTGAGGTACTTCCTAATTTATATTTTTTCAATGCAGATTTTGTATGGGTCGCATCCGCTATCGTCCATGTCTTTGGTGAAGCATTCAGATCTGAATACGTCGTACCCGTGAAACCTACAGACTTGGTAGGATTTACCAACATACGATACTGACCGTCACCGATATTATACGGGGTATAACTGCTGTCAAATCGATATTTAAGACCAGACACGCCTGTAGAAGTGCCTGTACTCTGCCACAACTCTATCTGGGTAAAATCCATCTCCACCAATGCCATCTGATGGGTCATTCCGAACGACAGCGATGTTCCGTCCACAGCACCTGTTGCCACCATCAAATCCTGGGCACTGTACTTGGCTGCAGTGCTTTGGTCTGTTGAAGGTGTAAAATTTTTAATATAAGATCCGAAGAAATCCTCACCCGTCGTTGCGGCTGTCGTCAAATCAGTTGGTGCCTTGCTGTTATATGGATAATAGGCAAAGTAATGGTAAGCGGAATGATATTCAAGCGTCGCTTCAGTGCCTGTCGTGGCATCACCTATTATCCAGTTTGTACCATCGTATGTGATTTCCTGATTGGCGGTGACAACTTTTCCGCTGCCATCCGTTACATAGATTCCTACATGGTCGCCGCTTTCGAAGGTTGTGGTTAAGCCATCATTGGTAGCACGCGTACCAGTACTGTCGCTGCCTGTAAAACCTGCCTGGGCTACACTGATCTTCATCGTGCGCCCTGTCTCTGTATCCGTCTTACTCAGACTGTCGTCCGTAGAACAACTGCCCAACAGTATTATAGCTGCTGCGGCTATCATCATATTGAATATTTTCATCTTCATCGTTTTTTCTTTTTCTTGTTGATTACTAGGTCCGTTCTCTCTATTCGTCCGTATCTATCGTCCCATCAGTTTCTTGGGTCCAATTAGTTGTGCGTACAGTTTCTTTAGGCTTTTCGCCACTGGTGATGGTCAACATACCCTGAGAGGTGTCCATCGTAATAACCCTGGATACAGGGGATTGATAAATCTTCTTGTTTTTTTTCATAATGTTAATATAATTATTTTATTTGTTTAAATCTCAGAAATTCATAAAGTCATAGTTCGATTGTCTGCAAAATTGCATATAATACTTAAAACTAACGAAAAACGCCTATCTACAAAACGATCTAGAATAGACGAAATATCCTTTTTATTTGGGGCACTCTTAATAAGAGAATCCAAAAATGGGAAACAGCTTATTATTAGATATTTATGAGTTTCATAATATCGTTTTTATCAAACAAATGGAATCATCACACAAAAAAAGTGTAAATTTATTAGCAAAAAAAGTTCTGTTATTACGATTTTTTCAGTATTTTTGCAGTTGGTGGGATTCTCTTATTAAGAGAATCCAAAAATGGGAAACAGTTTTATAGTAGATGTTAAATATCGTTTAGTATCTTTTTATTAGCTTTGTCGATTACAGACTTATTCAGTGTTTTAAGGTAAATCTGTGTAGTAAATTCAGAATTATGTCCCATACCTTCACTGATAACCGATGTCGGGATTTTCTTTTCTCTTGCTATACTAGCCCAAGAATGGCGAGCGACATAGAGCGTGAGAGGTACCGCTTTGAGTGCGAATCCACCGCTTTGGAAGAAGATTTAGGCCTAAAATTGATTCAATACTAGTGGGGTTGCACTTCATCCCCACCGTTTTCGCAACAGTTTTAGGCCTAAAAGTTGTCCGAATCCATCGATTTGAGTCTCTGAACAAGCTGATTCGCACAATCGGACCACTGATTTGTGTGACGTTTGTGTGTGGCTTTACGACGTTTGCAACCGTAGCTGCCGATCATTAACATATTGGTTATCAACGGTTTAATCTTTCCTGTGACGTTGTGGCGTTTTAATTTTGAATTTTAAACCGTAGGCAAAAAAAATCAGTATATGAATTGTTAAATTTCCCCGATTAGAAATCTATAACTCCTATTTCATGTAGGGACATACGGTATTCAACGAATACTCTAAATAGCAGTGTAAAGGTAAGCAAATTATTTGTTCTAGCAAAGTTTTCAACCATATAATATTTGTATCTATCTAAATAATTATTTCTGTTGAAATATCGAAGTTTGTTACTATATGTTTTTCCATTTATCGAAGTTTTATTATCTTTGCAGTAACAAAACCGCACCTCTATGGATTCCAAAACATTTGGAGCTCCCGACCATTCCATTGAGAATTATTATTCGTATCTGAAGGAAGCCTTTCTGTTACAAGGCATCCACAAGTTTTCGTATAAGAGCAAAGAACGCATTCGTTGAGATCAACAATGTGAAGTTGATAATTTTAATGATGAACAAGAATAATAGGAAAAGGAGACCTCCAATAGTTTCTATTGCAGGCATTCAGAAGATAGAAATACAGAATTTTGTTATATAGAAGCAATAATTTTTTATCTATTCCAAATCGCATTGTCCTTAATAAATTTCATCATTATAATTTTATTTCGCTATTTTTATCGATTAAACCTTTTAGAAGAAAGTCGTACAAACTCATCACAAGTATTCCTTCTTCGTTGTAATGAGTGATGTATCTATCTCCTTCAATGAGGATTTTACGAAACCCATCCGACACGTTGCGGAATGAAGCCAATTCTTGCTCAAGTTTCTCTTCATCTGGCATCTGATAGGCCGACTGAATATATAAACGCTGATCATGACGGTTTACAACAAAGTCTATCTCAAGATTCTTGCGAGTGATTTTACCTGTATCATCTCGGCTGAATGTTTCAACGAGTCCAATGTCTATGTTGTATCCCATCCTACACAATTCGTTGTAAATTACATTCTCCATCGTGTGATTAAATTCAATTTGTCGGAACCCAATAACCGCATTTCTAATGCCAAGGTCCTCAAAATAGTATTTAGTCTCAGTGCCTATGTATTTTCTGCCTTTAACGTCATAGCGCAAAGCTTCACTTATAATAAATGAATCTTGTAGGTATTCGAGATAACGGCTTATGGTGTTTGTGCCAATCTCAATATTGCTTACAGATTTGAATGTGTTTGAGATTCTTAATGCATTCATACTGCTACCCATGGTTGAAGCTAAAATTCTAACAAGTTCGCGCAACCCATCAGCATTTTTAAGGCGATTGCGTTGCAAAACATCTTTGAGATAGACTGTTTCGTAAACATCTTTGAGATAATTCTGTTTATCTTCGGGCTTCTCAAATTGAGCAACAGCAGGCAAGCCTCCATATAAGTAATAATTTTCTAGAGCTTCCTGTTTCTCTCCACCGACTCCGTCATAGTATTCGGCAAAACTCAATGGACGAACTCGAATTTCCCATCCACGACCACGAAATTCTGTAATAACATCCTTTGAAAGAAATTTAGCGTTTGAACCTGTAACAAACACTTCTGCATTTTCAATATGCAGATATGAATTCAGTACGTCTTCAAACTCTGAAACCAACTGTATTTCATCCAGAAGAATGTAATACCTATCGGAATCTTTCATCTTCGAGTCAATATGTTCCAGAAGTTCGTCGGGATTGCGAAGTTTCTTATTTCTTCTATCCTCTAGGTTTACCTCTATGATATGGTCAGCAGATACTCCTTTTGAGAGAAGGTGCTGTTTATAAATGTTGAATAGTAGGTATGACTTACCACAACGTCTAATACCGGTAATGATCTTAATCATCCCGTTTCCTTCAGCTGACGTTAGCTGCTGTAAGTATTGTTTTCTTTCAAAATACATAGTCTTATGAAAAATATTTGTGTCATAACACGGATTTTCTCCACAAAGATATACTTTTTCTTTTATCTGAACCTTGATAAGGCTGAAAAAAATGCTGTTTTAGCAAGAAAATATTCATTTTGACTCTACCTGGGCTTAAAGTGGGATTCATTTTGACTTTATCATAGAATATGTAGCGAAATAATAGGCTTATCCCTGATTATAGAAAGAAGCCTGCTTCAATACCGGTATGTCGCACGGCGTTTTGGAAAGCAGCTTTGAGATATTGTTTCTTCACGTCTTCCTTCTCGATCTTTTCAAGAAAGTCATTTATATTCTCTCGAATAAGTTTGTCACAATAAGCGATTTTCAAAAGACCTCGAAATGTTGAGTAGTATCCAACGGCAGAGTTGCGCTTAACCTTAAGATGTGTAAGATGCAGTTGGTTGGCGTTCAGTAGATAAGTCTTGAACTGATTACAGAGTTTAATAGTCAGAATTCCATACTTACAATGCCCGATACAGCATATTTGCATCACTGATTATCAGCGACAATTCATTTTTATCGGTACGACATTTGTGGTTCAGAATCTCATTATACTATACCTTATCTGATATAATTACATCGAAGATAAATAAATTATACCCTTTATGGTAGGGTGCTCAAAACTTTCTAAAAAATAAGTTTGAAAATCACATTGCAAGTGCTAGACGATTTCTTCTTTTGGAGACGAGGCTTGGTGGTAGTTTCTGTTGTTCCCATTCCTTGATATTGCGCATTCTCACATGAACCAGACTTTTCTTGATATTTTGGGCATTTTTAATAGGATACTATGCCTTACAAAAAGAGCTACCTGCCAAAGACAACGAAAAAGAGGAACTTCGTTGCCGAAATTCCTCTTTTCTTTGTGATCCGCTTGGGGCCATGGTGCAAAATTCTTATGCTTTCGAACTCATTGAATGACAATTGAGTGACCCATCATTTCTGAAATGCCTTTGGAGTACATCCTACATTACGATTGAAAAAACGCACAAAGTGTTGTGGATACAGGAAACCAAGGCTGTAAGCTACCTCGTTTACCGTGCTATGACCATCGAGCAAACGATTCTTTGCCTCGGCTGTATTATGTTGCCGAATGAATTCCTGAGCCGTAATGCCAATGAGAATCTTCACAAGGTCGTTCCTGAGCGACAAGATCTCCTTTCCTAATTTCTTCTTATTCAACCTCTATTTCAAGAAGGAAGTAGGCTGCACGCCCCATCAATATCAGACGGGAGGGAAGCAAGGGAGGAATGGTGGTATGATCTATGAAAATACTAAATAATTCATATCGAAACCAAATATGAGCCTTAAAACAACCAAAGAGTGAAATTAATCATATATCTTTGCAACCAAAATTCAAGAGTTATGGAAGCATCATACGTGAATATCTGCAATTGCTCCGACACCGTATATTATAGTACGGTGACGGCGGAGCGATACTTTGAGCACCGGTTGCCGACGCATGTGCTAATGTTCGTGCGTTCGGGCAAACTCGTGGTGGAGGATGAAGAAGGTGAACATGAGATTACCGCTGGGCAATGCGTTTTTCTGAAGCGCGATTGCCGTGCGAGCATCACCAAGACGCCAGCCAACGGCGAGGCATACTGCTCAATAGCCATCACGCTCAGTCGCCAGTTCCTAAAGGAGTATTCCAAACAGGTGCATGTGTCAGCGTTTGAGAAGAAGCACCTTGTGCCATTCAGCAAGGTTACCACGCTGCTCCCCAACTCGATATCCCTGCAAGGACTGTATCAGTCGCTCGTGCCGTATGCCGACGCTAAGCAGCAACCGTCGGATGAGTTCCTTCGGCTGAAGATGCAGGAGGCGGCGATGGCATTGCTGGAGATTGACCGCAACTTCATCCCGACGCTCTTCGACTTCAGCGATGCCTGGAAAATTGACATCCTGGAATTCATGGAGCGCAACTACACCGAGGACATAACGATGGAAGAATTTGCCTCCTACACGGGCAGGAGCCTCGCTTCGTTTAAGCGGGACTTCGCAAAGGTGAGCAACCTCACGCCCCAGAAATGGCTCATGGAACATCGCCTTTCCAAGGCCTATCAGATGCTGGTCAACGACGGTATGCGCACGGCAGAAGTTTATATAGAGGTGGGTTTCAAGAACCGCTCGCATTTCTCTTCGGCCTTCAAGAAACAATACGGCTTCTGGCCAAGTGAAAGTAGAATGAACGCATAAACTTGGTTAAGATGAAAAAGGTAAAGATAACGGTATTGAAGTGCGACTTCAAGGAAGACCTCGTGAAGAAATTCGGCAAGGAAGGACTGTGCCCTTGCTCAGTGATGAAACCCGGTCAGACATTCATTGCGGGATTGAAATGCCCTGAGGGAATGTGCGACACGGCATGGCGGTGCATCAGCCAGTATGTGTTTGCCCTGCAGAACGGCACGGAGCGGTTCTTCTTCGACAACTGGGCTAAGGAGCCTCGCACGGCCATTTCCTGTTGCAACGACGGCTTCCGTCCCGTGTATTTCAAGATTGAGACCATCGACGAAGAGATTGAAAACATCGAAAAGAAATGAAAAATTTAATTTTGTTGCTTATGAGCGGATTGTTGACAATGAATGCCTGCGCCTCGAACAAGGAGAGCGCGACGAACTCTTATACGCCGAACGAGCAGGTCTATCCCTCGCACGAGCCTTACGGAACGGGCGTGGGGACTTGTCCGGGGAGAGTGACTTGGACTTGGAACCGCTCTTCGGTGGAATGGGACGGCACGGGCTATTGGTGGCGGATAGAGCATTTCGACGAGACCGCCATTCAGGAGATGACCGACCGTGGCATCGCCAACATCGCCGGTGCGGAGAATGCCTCCGAAGGCTGGAAGAGGCTCTTCGAATATAATCTGGCTCAGCGGGGACTGACGGGCTCGTATCAGAAGGGGCAGAAGATTGCCATCAAGGCGAACATCAACGGTGCTGCTGAATACGATGACGACCGCGAGGGATTGTCGAAAGACAGCTATACCAATCCAGTGGTGCTCAGGTGTTTGCTCGTCTCGTTAGTTAAGGATGCAGGCGTGAGTCCACAGGACATCACGGTGTATGACGTGACGAGGATTTTCCCAGACTGGATGCAGAAGTATTGCTCCGAGGGCATCACGGAGGGCGTGAACTTCATAGGGCGCGACAACGGGGTAGCGGACGAGAACGTGGTGATCAAGTGGTCGGCTCTGAACAGCTCTGTCAAGAACTACCTGCCCACGTGCGTCACGGAGGCGACTTATCTCATCAACCTTGCCAACCTGAAGGGGCACGACTACGGCATCACGCTCTGCGCGAAAAACCATTTCGGCTCATTCATCAACACTTGGCGAATGAGAGCTCCGCAGGAGGCCGGTCTTCACGGCAACGTGTCGCAGAGGAAGATGAATGCCTACTCGGTGCTGGTGGACTTGATGGGCAACTATCAGCTGGGCGCCAAGACGATGCTCTATATGCTGGACGCCATCATCTGCCCCGCCATCAACACATCGGATGTATGTGCCGAGAACTCCCTATGGACAATGCCACCGTTCAACGGCGATTACACGTCGAGCCTGTTCTTCTCACAAGACCCCGTGGCGATTGACGGCGTGGGTGCCGACTTTCTGATGAACGAGCCTACGATGACGAACAACAACAGCGCCCTGCGTGGCAACAAATATTCCGAAAATTACATCCACGAGGCGGCTCTTGTGGGCAAGGCTCCGTCGGGAACGGCTTATTACGACGGCAACGGGAAAAGGTTGACCAACCTCGGCGTGCATGAGCACTGGAACAATGCCACCGACAAGCAGTACAGCCGCAATCTGGGCAAGAGCGAGGGCATCGAACTGGTGTTCATAGATTTGAACGGGGCATCGGGAATAGTGTCGGTGTCGGAGTCAAAGTCCGGAGCAAAGTCAAAGTCGTATAACGTCGCAGGTCAGTCCGTAGATGCTGATACCGCCAAGGGAATTATAATTCAGGACAGAAAGAAAATAATAAAGTAAAATATGCGAAAAATAATAATCCTTGCTCTGATGGCGATAGCCGTGATGAGCGTTAATGCACAAAAGAAAATGGAAAATAAGATCGTGAAACAGGAGCTTAAGCTCACAGAGAAGTGGGACAAGACATTCCCACAGAGTAATAAGGTAAATCATAAGAAGGTGACATTCGTAAACAGATACGGAATCACTTTGGCCGCAGACATGTACTGGCCGAAAGAGTCAAAGTCGAAATATCCTGCTATCGCCGTGGCTGGTCCTTTCGGAGCCGTGAAGGAGCAATGCTCGGGTCTTTATGCTCAGACGATGGCAGAGCGCGGATTCCTCACCATCGCTTTCGACCCTTCATTTACAGGTGAGAGCTCCGGCACTCCGAGATACATGGCTTCACCAGATATCAACACCGAGGATTTCCAAGCTGCCGTTGACTTCCTGAGCACCAACGAGCAGGTCGATCCTGAGCGCATCGGAATCATCGGCATCTGCGGATGGGGAGGTTTGGCACTGAACACAGCTGCTATCGACACCCGCATCAAGGCAACGGTAACCTCTACGATGTACGACATGAGCCGAGTGAATGAATACGGCTATTTCGACTCGATGGACGAGGATGCCCGCTATAAAAACCGTGAAGCCCTGAATGCCCAGCGCACCAAGGATTATGCCCAGGGATATTATGAACTCGGTGGTGGCGTGGTTGATCCGTTGCCAGCCGATGTGCCTTTCTTCGTGAAGGACTACTTCGATTATTACAAGACCAAGCGCGGATATCATGAGCGCTCTTTGAATTCTAACGGCGGATGGAACAAGACTGGTTGCATGTCGTTCATGAACATGAAGCAGCTCCAATTCACCAAGGAAATCCGCAATGCCGTGATGATGATTCATGGCGAGAAGGCTCATTCCTGCTACTTCACCCGTGATGCTTATCGCGAAATGACAGATGGCTCTAAGTATGCCAATAACAAGCTCCTGATGATTATCCCCGGAGCCGTACATACCGACCTCTACGACGGTGGCAAGGATAAGGTGATACCGTTCGACCAGATTGAAGTGTTTTTTAAAGAGTACCTGTGCAAATGAGAACCGACGCACGAAGCAAGCGCAGAGGGCAAACTTATTTGTCCTCTGCCTTGCGAGAAGGAGGAAGCCACGAAGTGGCAAAGCTCACATTATTAATGTTGCTAATGCTATCGATGGCGACGGCAAAGGCAAAGACGCTTGTTGTGTACTATAGTTACACGAACAATGTCGAGACGGTGGTGAACGATCTGAAGACGCAGATTACCTGCGACGTGCTGGAGATAGAACCAGCCGAAAAGGGATTGCAGTACGAGGCAAACAACTATGCCATCGGTTCGGAACAACTTAACAAGATAAATGCTAATCCGAATGACCTGAGCAGTTATCCCGAGATTGACCCAGTGACGGTGAACATCACGGACTACGATTGCATCATCATCGGCACTCCGTTATGGTGGAGCCAGATGGCAACCCCCATGCAATCATTCCTTTTCCAGTACGGTTCTCAAATGGCCGGCAAGCATATCGGCATGATTGTCTCATCTCACTCAAGTGGCATCAGCGGCGTGGTGTCACGCGCAAAGGAACTAATTCCAGGCGGAAACTTCTTCTCGACTGACCTCTGGGTACGTGCAAGTCAGGTTAGTAATTGCCATACACTCATTCAGCAATGGCTCACGGCCATCGACTACTACAACACCATAACAGGAATAAAATCTATTTCGAATGATGAATCAGATTTCAAAGATGAAATCTATGATATAAGTGGAAGAAAATTGGCAAAAGCGAAAGTCAAGGGTGGCATGTATATCAGCAACGGGAAAAAGTTTATTGTAAGATAGTTATTGGTTATGGCAATAGAACACGAATGCAAGCTAGGAAGATTACCAAATCTGCCCGACCAAACAAGTTTAGACAGTCCGATTTGGCACA
>OBID01000926.1_pt1 | contig 10680 bp, 7 predicted proteins | sample 1519781 | NCBI WGS metagenome assembly OBID01 (sample SAMEA3991478, study PRJEB22521) | metagenome | biome: anthropogenic terrestrial biome; feature: sewage plant; material: sludge | place: Sweden | collected 2012-09-26
TAAAGAAGATTTCACGGCCGCGCAATAACGTATTTGGTCAGTGTCGTGACACGAAGTTTGTGAGTAAAAATCACAGTAAGCGCAGCGTGCGTGGCAAAAAGGAACATGAATGTAGAGACCACAAAAAGATAGCGTGCGCAGTTCGCTAGCGATGTTGTAAGTAGGATTCATAGGAATCAATCAATTCAAGAAGGTCGTCCATAGAGGCAATTGTTTGAATCTGTGAACGGAAATATGAAGCACCCGGTAAACCAGCGCAGTACCAAATGGCATGCTTACGCATACGCACCAATGACTTTTCACCAAAATACTTGACCAATGATTGCCCGTGATGCTTCATCATCTCAAAACGTTCATGGTACGTAGGGGCCATATCCCCCAGTGTACGCGCAACCTGTTCAATTTCTTCTGAAGTGCTCTCTTTAATGTGTCGCTCACAGCAGGCATGGAACAACTTACGTGCCTGATTGAATATCCAAGGATTTCCTTGAGCACCGCGCGCAATCATGACGCCATCAGCGCCATGAACAAGAATCATCTCAACCGCAGATTGAGCGGTTAAGATATCACCCGAGCCCAACACGGGTACGTTGACCTCTGATTTAATGGCGCGCACGAGCGTGTTATCAGATGCACCTTTATAGTACTGGCTGCGATAACGGCCATGAACAGTGAGAGCCGCGGCGCCCGCGTCAGCCATAGCGCAGGCAAAAGCAATCGCGTTATTTTCTGGCTCATGAAAGCCTTTTCGAAATTTTACGGTTACTTGCTTATTGAAGGGTGCCAAAGATTCGCGAACTGCATTCACAATTTCTGCCGCTAATTCAGGGGTTTTCATAAGCGCCGAACCCTCACCCTTGTTGACCACCTTGGGTACCGGACACCCCATGTTGACATCAATAAAAGCAAGGCCGTCACCGAATTCCTGGGCAATATTGCGTGCCTGCTCAGCCATAATGTCAGGTTCAGCGCCGAAAAGCTGCACAGCCAACGGGAGTTCATCAGGTGAAGCCATCAACAGCATACGAGAATTATTATTGTTCGCATCATAGTGAAGGCCTTTAGCACTCACCATTTCAGAAAAAGTAATGCCGGCACCTTGCTCTTTACAGAGGGTTCGAAAGGCAGCATCATTGACGCCTGCCATCGGCGCAAGCCAAAAGGGGTTTTCATCAAGAAAAAGTTGAACCGTTGACACGCTACTCATCGACTTTGAGAATGGCCATGAAAGCTTCTTGGGGCACTTCAACAGAGCCAATCGCCTTCATGCGCTTCTTACCTTTTTTCTGCTTCTCAAGCAATTTACGCTTACGCGAGATGTCACCGCCATAACACTTGGCAAGAACATCTTTACGCTTTGCGCGAACCGTTTGACGGGATAGTACGCGACCGCCAATGGCTGCCTGAATGGGTACTTCGAAAAGTTGGCGTGGAATAATCTCTTTGAGCTTATCAACAAGCACCTTGCCGCGGTCATACGCCTTTTCCTTGTGCACGATAAACGACAGCGCATCGACAGGGTTACCCGCGAGCAAAATATCAAGTTTCACGAGCTGAGATGGTCTAAATCCAATATATTCATAATCGAGTGACGCATAACCCTTCGTACGGCTTTTGAGTGCGTCAAAGAAATCCATAATCAACTCGGAAAGGGGCATCTCATAGTGCATCTCAACGGTGTTCGTTGAAAGATATTGCATGTTTTTAAAGGTCGCTCGGCGTCCCTGAGCGAGGTCCATAACGGCGCCAACATAATCAGGTGGCACGAGGACTGTCGCTTTAAGATAGGGCTCTTCAATTCGGTCAGTGCGTGCCGGGTCGGGCATGTCCTGAGGAGAGTGAATGAGCATATCGGTACCATCGGTAAGATACGCATGATATTCAACACTTGGTGCCGTAGCTATTAGGTCGAGCCCAAATTCTCGCTCAAGGCGCTCTTTGATAACCTCCATATGAAGGAGTCCCAAGAAACCAACACGAAAACCAAACCCGAGCGCGTGGCTCGTTTCTGGTTCGTACGCGAGGGCTGGGTCGTTAAGTTTAAGTTTATCGAGCGCATCTCGTAAATCAGGATATTGGTCCCCATCTATCGGGAAGAGACCCGTATATACCATTGGCTTAACTTCGCGGTATCCAGGAAGTGGGGTGGCGGCTGGCTTGTTTTGAAGCGTAACCGTGTCGCCAACCTTGACCAAAGAAGGGTCTTTAAGACCAGTAATGAGATAGCCAACCTCACCTACCGTCAATTTTGGTAGCGGAGTATTGGCAGGACGACGAACGCCCACCTCTTCTACATTAGTCACGGTCCTTGTTTGCATCATGAGCAGATTGTCGCCCTTTTTGACCGTACCATTGACCACACGAATCAACGCGACAACGCCGCGATATTCATCAAAGTATGAGTCAAAAATAAGCGCCTGAAGAGGAGCGCTCGCGTCTCCCTCAGGAGCAGGAATTTTGCGAACAACGGCTTCAAGCACATCGGGAATACCCACGCCCGTTTTTGCACTCGTGAGCACAGCGTCCTCAGCAGGAATGGCGAGGCCATCCTCTATTTCGTGGCGCACGCGCTCGGGCTCAGCGGCTGGAAGGTCAATCTTATTTATCAGCGGGATAATCTCGAGGCCAGCATTCATAGCCATCAGCGCATTCGCTACGGTCTGAGCCTCAACACCCTGAGAAGCATCGACAACAAGAAGCACGCCTTCGCATGCCTGCAAAGCACGCGACACTTCATAGGTGAAGTCAACATGCCCTGGAGTGTCGATAAGATTGAGCTGATACTCTTTACCATCCTGTGCCGTGTACATAACACGCACAGCCTGCGCTTTAATGGTGATGCCGCGCTCGCGCTCGATATCCATGCTATCAAGCATCTGCTCCATCATGTCGCGTTCTTGAACCGTATGCGTCAATTGCAAAATGCGGTCAGCGAGCGTCGACTTACCATGGTCAATATGAGCAATAATTGAAAAATTACGTATGTGAGTTTGTTTAGTCATAGCAAACAAGTTTAACAAATTTTCACTACAATTTGGCTGTAGTTCTATGGTATTATAATCAAGTTCGTCTATACCCCACTGATGAACACACGATTTTTTGAAATGTATCGGAGGAAAACGTGGCTAATATTAAGAGCCAAAAGAAGCGTGTTCTTACTAACGAGAAAGCACGTCTTCGCAACAAGTCAGTTCGTTCAGAACTCAAAACCGCAACCAAGAAGGTTACCGTTGCTATTGAGGCTGGCGATAAAGCAGTAGCCACTGAGGCTGCACATGCAGCATGTCGTCTTCTCGACCGTGCAGCATCAAAGGGTGTTATTCACAAGAACCAGGCTGCAAATCGCAAGTCAGGTATCATGAATAGCGTTAATAAGCTTGCTTAAGTATTAACATTTTACGTTGCATTTAAAAGGCGCCGCAAGGCGCCTTTTTTATGTGTTCACACTGTGCCGCTTTACGCAAAATGCTCAAGAATCCATTTCTCAAAAACAAGACGCTCATCAAATCCCGTTCTGCTCGCGTACTGAACCTGAGCCAAATCGACCAATGCCTCTCTCAATTCACGCGTGCTGAACTTCTGCGCTTGACGCTGCAAAGCCTGCGCCTGCCATGCTTGCTTTTTTAATGTTGCCGCAAGCGTAGATGCGCTCTTATCTCCCCGATCAATTAATACGCACGCAGATAGACACTCCCTCAATTGGCGTGTAACCAGACTCGATAAGCGAGAAATATGTTCTCCTTGAACTTCAATGAGATTGTTCAAAAGCAGCAATGCTTCCTTGGCGTTCCTGTTAAAGAGGGCTCCGATAAAGTCCCAGACACGAACTTCGGCTGTCTGCGCAATAACCGCGCCTACATCCGCGACTTCGACCTTCTTTCGGCTGCCAAGATATGCTTTTATCTTCTCAAGGGAAAGGGATAAAACCGACAAATTTTCACCAGCAGCGTTGATGAGTGCCTGAGCAACAACAGGTGTCATCGAGAGACCCTGCTGACGCGCCAAAGCGACCACCGTTGAAGGGAGTTCCTTTTTTGTAGGAGCTTTACGGTCAAGAACGGTTCCGTTTTGGACAACCGCTTTATAAAGCTTCGACGACTTCGCGCACGTCTCGCCCACAAGCGCAAGAACGGTCGTTGGTGACGGATTCTGTGCATAGTCCGCAAGAAGAGCGCTATCGAGAGTATTCATTTTTTCAATGCCCGACACAATAACAAGACGAAAGGGCGTCGCAAAGGGCAACACATTACAGGCATCAACAACCTCTTGAAAATTTGCGCGCTCTGCTTCATATTGGCTCAAATTAAAATCAAGTGGCCCAAACTCCTCAAGCCGCGCGCGAAGACGGTCGACTGCTTGCGTACGCAAAAAGAGTTGGTCGCTTAAAATTAAATAGAGCGGTTTGAGATCATTTGAATTTGCCATGTTTCTATTGTGCCATACTCCGATAAAAAATCGTGCCGGAAACATCGGTTCTTTTATAGGGAACGTGGCGTGATTTCAAAAGGCGCAAAATGTCAGAATTGGGATGCCCGTACGAGTTCTCACCGACAGAAATGACCACGTTTTGAATTGAAGTTTCATCAAGAACGCGCGCATCAATTGATTTTTTTGAACCGTGGTGGCCTAATTTAAGGGTTCCAATTCTTTTAAGACGATATTTCAAAATGACATCACTGAGTGTACTTGCCTCAGCGTCTCCTGTAATCAAAAAATCTGTGTCAGACCTTTTGTCAGGCGTTTCATCAAAAGACATGACCAAACACGATGCGTTATCATCGCTATCCAACACTGAAGTTGTTGGAGAAAGAACCTTAAGCACCCCCGAAGGCAGTTGAATTGAACTGCCGGCGAGGACCTGAGTGACGGCTGCCTTTGTGTGATTAGCAATTTGCATAATCTCTGCATCATTCTGAGTTCCCCTTGCGACAATAATGCGCTTTACCCCATTGGCTTTTCCAAACAATTCTGCGCCACGTATATGGTCTTCATGACCATGGGTAAATATCAACGTATCAATATGTGAACTCCCCGTTTTATTAAGCTCGCGTTTGAGCGTCAATTCATCAGGACCAGCATCAATCAAAATGTTTCTCCCTTTATCCTTAATGAGTGTCGCGTCACCCTGCCCCACGTTTAGAAAATAGACTCCATCAACATCCTTCGATGCTGAAGTAACCGATTTGAGGGCTCCCGACTGAAGCGCAATCCATAAAAGAAAAAGCACAATAAGAAAAACTGAAATACGAAGTTGACGTTTCTTCAACTCATACCGATTAAGTTTGTGTTCGACCGATGTGGTATGTGACTTCTTAAAATCAACGCAAAATAATACGCATGCCACGAACACAAATAAGAGAGCCCAAATATTTGCCCATAGCGAAGAGAGCTGTACATACATCCCCGGAATATTAGAGAGCGCTAAAGCGCATTCAACAATCAGATGCGAAGTAATCTGCGCAATACGTAGAACCAAATGACTCAGTAATGTTGAATACGGCGCAACAAACATCAATAAAACGCCGGCTACAATAATCACTTCAAAGAGCGCAGTTGTGACAAGTGTACTAAGCACACTAAGCGGTGATATGGCACGAAAGGTGATGAGTATAAGAGGAATGGTAAGAACTTGAGCCGCAATCCCTAAAGCAATACTTTCAACAATCCACGATGGCATCAGAGGAAATCGCTTTTTGAAATACGATGAAAGGTTTGCGTAGTAAAGCGCTATACCGATTACAGCAGAAAATGATAGTTGAAGACTGAGCGATGTAGCGCTGAGGGGATCGAACACTAGGACCAAAATACCTGTAAGGCTCACGAGCGAGAGTAAATCAATTCTTCGATGGCTAAAATAAGCGAGCTGGGTTCCGCTCGCCATAAGGCACGCCCTCAAAGTAGCTATGCTCATTCCCGTAAGATAATAAAAACACAGCGAAAAAATGAGGGAAATCCAAACCAGTGATGAACGTCGTAAATCAAACGAATATAAAACGTACAGAAGAAAACCTAGGGCAAGTGCAAAATGCGAACCAGATACTGAAAGCATATGACTTAAACCAATGTTTTTAAATAGTTCCTGCAGCGTTGAAAGACGCGTCTTATAACCAAACACGAGCGCAGCAACAAGCGCGCCTTCCATCGATGTGCTCGATGAAAACACCCGATTGAGCAATGTGTTTCGATATTTCATCAGGTGGCCTGATATTGTAGAAGGCCACATTTTTGTGCGCACATTTTCTATACGCACTTTTCCCGTAACACCTTGCCTCGACAAACTCTTGTCATAAGATGAAGTGCTCAGTGGCTCCATTTCACCTGATACTATGAACACTTCTCCCAACTTACCTACCGAGTTCTCAGGTGTTCCGTACGGCCAGAAACAAACTAATTTTTTATCACCAAACATGGCAAGTGAGCTATAGGAGCTCTGCCCTTTTGAGGGGTCTGAACATATTGAAACCTTTGCATTTTTAATCGCGGTTTCTTGACATGAATTTTTGCCATTATTTGCGAAGCCCTCAAGACGTGCTCCTGCAAAACATGTGAGCCAGACTAATATAAAAATGATAAAAAGTGGCGGCACCTTTTTAAGAATATGAGTGAAAAATGCAACAAGAACCCTTTTCATTGAACAGTTGCTTCACCTAAAAGAGCCTCAACTTTCTTGTCGCCAATACCTGATATATTTTTTAAATCATTAAGCGAAGTAAATTTATTATGCTGGTTGCGGTATGCGATAATCTTTTGCGCAGTTGCGGGCCCTATACCCGTTAGTGTTTCAAGCTCACTTTGATTTGCGGTATTAATGTTTACCTTTGAAGACTCTGAAGACTGTCCGCCTGTACCAGAACTGTTCGATTCTCCACCATCGCCGTTAGCAGATCCTTGAGAGGCATCGCGCATCTCCTTTTTTGAAGGAAAGTTAACCTGTTGGCCATCTTTGATTTTTGCCGCGAGATTTATTTCATTAGTACACGCAGAAGACGAAAATCCACCCGCCAAAGCAAGCGCATCTCCCACACGTGAAGCCTTGGGAAGCACATACACCCCCGGGCGCTTCACTTCCCCTGACACATACACTGCTATAGTTGCTTCTTGCGAATTTTGGTGAACAGCCGCTTTTTTCGCTGCTGATAAGTCATTTTGAGGATGCGTATCCAATGAATTATTACTTTGAAATAATCCTAACCGCTCAACGATGCCCAAAAGACAAATAACGACAATAATTCCAATAAGAATCTGCTTTTTGTAGCGCTCAAGTAATTCCATAAATTCCTCCTCCCACTTACATTATTCTTAGGGTTTTAAACAACTTTGAAGAATCTCTTAATCACTGCTTACGTGAAAATTAATCGCAAATCATTTATACTTATATAAAAATCTCGGAGGGAACTCTCTACTCAATGGAACAAAACCTTAACTGTAAATTAGGCGTCGATATTGGTTCGACCACCATCAAAACTCTTCTTCTCGATGCCAACAACTCAATTTTGTACAAAAACTACGTACGCCACTTTTCAAAACCGATTGAAGCTCTTAATGAAGAGCTCATTCGCATCAAACAACAGGTGAATCCTGCGACAAAAATTTCATTAGCATTCTCCGGTTCAGCAGCTCTGACGCTTGCTGAAAAGTTCGATACGCTCTTTGTTCAGGAAGTTTACGCTACAAAAATTGCCGCTCAAAAGTACATGCCAGAAACTGATATTGTCATTGAGCTAGGCGGAGAAGACGCAAAAATCCTCTTCCTGAGCGGCGGACTTGAAGTACGTATGAATGGCTCATGTGCAGGCGGAACTGGTGCTTTCATCGACCAAATGGCTACGTTACTAAAAATGACGCCCACCGAGCTCAATGAAAGCGCAAAAAAGCATACGCGCATCTACACTATTGCCTCACGCTGTGGAGTGTTCGCCAAATCTGACGTACAGCCCCTTCTTAACCAGGGTGCACAAAAAGAAGATATCGCCGCAAGCATTTTCAAGGCAGTAGTCAATCAAACTATCGCTGGACTCGCTCAAGGACGCCCTCTCAAAGGAACCATTGCCTATTTGGGAGGACCTCTCACTTTTCTCGACCAGTTGCGAGAAAGTTTTGATGATACTTTGCAAACCCAAGGTATCTGCCCCGAAAATTCGCTTTATTATGTAGCTTTAGGTGCAGCCTTAAGCGCGACGAACGAACACACGCAAACGCTCGAAACTCTGAGCGAAAGTGCACAAAATATTAAGCCCGAAGAGCACTTTGCCTCGCTACCCCAGCTTTTCGAAAATGACAAAGAGTATCAGCAGTTTATTATCGACCACAAAGATGCTGCCGTCGCAAAAGCAACAACGGGAAAATCTCCCAATGCTTTTCTTGGCATTGATGCAGGCTCGACCACCATCAAGCTTGTTGTTATCGACGAAGATGGCACAATCATTTTCCAACGATACGCACCCAACGAAGGAAGTCCCCTCACTTTCGTAAAGAAGTATCTCCTTGAATTCTACGATGAGTTTCCGTATACCCGAATCACGGGAAGCGCTTCCACAGGCTACGGAGAAGAACTCATCAAAGAGGGGTTCAAACTTGATTTTGGTATCGTAGAAACACAGGCGCACTTGAAAGCGGCACAAGCGTTTTGCCCCGAAGTCGACTTTGTTATCGACATCGGCGGACAAGACATCAAGTGCTTCAAAATTGTTGACGGCGCTCTTGACGATTTATTCCTCAACGAGGCATGTTCAAGTGGTTGCGGTTCATTCTTGCAAAGTTTTGCCGAGGTACTCGGCTACTCGCTTGAGGAATTCGCGGCCTTAAGTCTCTTTGCTAAACACCCTGTCGACCTTGGTTCACGTTGCACGGTATTCATGAACTCGAGCGTTAAGGAGGCCCAGAAAAATGGAGCATCTGTCGAAGATATTGCCGCTGGCCTCAGTATAAGCGTCGTGAAAAACGCACTCTATAAAGTGATTCGTACCACCTCGACAGAGGCATTGGGCAAACACATTGTTGTGCAAGGTGGAACATTCCTTAACGACGCTGTGTTGCGAGCTTTTGAGCAAGAGATTGGTCGTAGCGTCATTCGTCCAGAAATTGCTGGTCTAATGGGGGCATACGGTGCAGCGCTCTATGCGCGCGATTCAATTGGCGGCGATGATAGCATGACGCTCAACCGTCAACAGGTTGAAGAGTTTTCACATGCCGTCAGAAGCGTCACGTGTCGCTTATGCACCAATCACTGTTCGCTCACCATAAATCAGTTCAGCGATGGCTCAAAATACATCGGTGGAAACCGTTGTGATCGACCGCTGAAAACTGACAAACAAAATGAAGAATACAATCTCTACCGCTACAAAAAAGATGTCATCACCGCGCTGCGAACCAACGCGCCTAAAAACCCTAAGGGCACAGTCGGACTTCCCCTCGCGCTGAATATGTACGAAATGCTCCCCTTCTGGAACGCGTTTTTTACGAGCCTTGGCTACTCAATTGAGGTCTCACCCTTCTCAAGCCACGAACTCTATGAAGAAGGACAGCATACCATTCCCTCGGACACAGCTTGCTATCCCGCAAAACTGGTTCATGGACATATTGAATACTTGCTCAAGCAAAATGTTGACTTCATTTTTTATCCCTGCATGACCTACAATTTCGACGAGGGTCTCGGTGATAATTACTACAATTGCCCCGTTGTTGCCTATTACCCTGAGGTAGTATCGGCAAACATTCCGCATATCGATGAGCACAATTTCTTCTATCCGTATATCGGTGTGCACCGCATGCGAGACCTAGCAAGAAAACTGACCGCCTCCTTCAATGAACAGGGTATTGCGGTATCGTTTATCGAAGTAAAGGAAGCACTGCATAAAGCGACAAAGGCGCGCGCAAACTACCTCGAAGACGTACGCAACAAAGGTCTCGAGCTCATTCAATCAGCGCGCAGTCACGACATGCCTATAATCGTCCTCGCTGGGCGCCCCTATCATCTTGACCCCGAAATTAACCATGGAGTCGACAATTTGATTGTCTCGCAGGGAGCGGCTGTTATAACCGAAGACTCTATCAGCCATCTTGTCGAGCCCTTCAAAGTAAACGTGCTTAACCAGTGGACGTATCATTCTCGCCTCTACGCCGCGGCGCGCTATGTCTCAACGCAAGAGGATATGCAACTCGTGCAACTTGTTTCATTTGGTTGCGGTGTTGACGCAATCGTTGCCGATGAAGTACGTTCAATTTTGCGCGCGGGTGACAAGATTTATACTCAGATTAAAATTGATGAAATTTCGAACCTTGGCGCTATCACCATTCGTTTAAGAAGCCTGTTTGCGGCCATAAAAAAGGAGCGCTCATGAGCTCACACGACTCTCAAAACTTTCCGCCACTCGAAGAAATAAACATGCCCGAATTTACTGCCGAGATGCGTGATAAATACACAATCTTAGTACCTAACATGCTGCCAGTTCACTGGAAGATGATGCAAAAGGTCTTTCAGGTAAATGGCTACAAGGTTGATGTCCTCAATAATCAGGGTCCTCATATTGCGCAACTGGGACTCCAGTATGTGCACAACGATACCTGTTATCCCGCGCTTCTCGTTATTGGACAGTTTATCGATGCGCTCAAGAGCGGCAAGTGGGATACACATAAGGTCGCACTTATGATCACGCAAACAGGCGGAGGTTGTCGCGCTTC
>OBID01000927.1_pt1 | contig 10679 bp, 8 predicted proteins | sample 1519781 | NCBI WGS metagenome assembly OBID01 (sample SAMEA3991478, study PRJEB22521) | metagenome | biome: anthropogenic terrestrial biome; feature: sewage plant; material: sludge | place: Sweden | collected 2012-09-26
CCCTGCTCACGCAGGCCCAGCACGGTCGCCACCAGTTCGCGCACCGTGCGTGCGCAGTCATCGGTGCCGAGCAGACCGACCACCGAGGTGACGCCATTGTGGGTGTAGCGATGCAGCGGCAGCGGCGGTATGCGCGTGGCGAAACCACCCTCGCCACCGCCGCCGGTGACATGCACATGGCCGTCGATAAATCCGGGTACGACGCGCCGACCGTGCAAATCAATGATCTCGACCGCGATGCCACGCGGGGACTCGGCCCCTTGTTCGCGGATTTCCAGCACACGCCCGGCACCGATCAACACCTGGCATTTGCCCTGTGCGTCGGGCGCAAACAGCTCGGCGTTCTTGAGCAGAATCAGTGGTGCGGAATCGGCGGACGACATATCCGCCGACTCTATCAGGTCGCGGTTTTCAGGTGGGAATCGAACAATACGCCTCAAACACGGATGACAGAACGCAGAGAAGCGGGTGGTGCGGTCAGCGGCCTCCGCAGTTTCGATTGGAACCGGACTCCACCCTCACCCGCCGCTGCGCGTCGGCCTCTCCTTCATGCCCTTTTGGGTACGCGAGCGGGAGAGGCAAAAAAACCCCGAATCCCGGTGTTCAACGGCCGAACGGCCGGCTATCCGTCAGGCGCGACAAAGAGTTTCCCTCTCCCGCTGGCGGGAGAGGGTCAGGGTGAGGGTGGTGCAACACGCAAGCACAAGACTTCGAGCAAACCCGGACTCCACCCTCACCCGCCGCTGCGCGTCGGCCGCTCCCTTGTGTCTTCTTCGGTACGCCCGCGGGAGAGGCTATAAAAATCGCATCTCACGCCCTACATCCCCAATCTCGCCTCGACTCAGCGCGGAATCTGGCCGAAGCGCCCCGAGTTGAAATCGAAAATCGCCTGCTGGATCTCGGCCTGGGTGTTCATCACGAACGGGCCATAGCCGGCAATCGGTTCGTTGATCGGCTCTCCACTGAGCAACAGCACGCTGGCGTCGGTGCCGGCCTCCAGGGCCACCGAATGGCCTTCGATGCCCAGCACCGCCATTTGCGACTCGGCAACCACGCGCTCGGCGTTGACCCGGATCGAACCCTTGAGCACGACCAGGGCCAGGCTGCGACCGGCCGGCACGCCCAGTGTGGTCGGCGCGTTCGCGTTCAGGCGCAGGTCCCACACATCCATGGGCGTGAAGGTCAGCGCCGGTCCGTGTCGGCCCGCGAACTCGCCGGCAATCACGCGCAGGCTGCCGGCCGCGTTGTCCAGTTCGATCACCGGAATGTCGCTGGCGAGCAGGGTCTGGTAGCGCGGTGCGGTCATCTTGTCGCGCGCAGGCAGGTTGACCCACAGCTGCACCATTTCCAGGGTGCCGCCGGTGCGGGTGAATTCATGCGAGTGGAATTCCTCGTGAATGATTCCGGAAGCCGCCGTCATCCACTGCACATCGCCCGGGCCGATCTTGCCGCCGGCACCGGTGGAATCCTTGTGCTCGACTTCGCCCTGGTAAACGATGGTGACGGTTTCAAATCCGCGATGCGGATGCTGGCCCACGCCGCGCGGACGCACGGCCGGATCGAAGTGCGCGGGGCCTGCGTGGTCAAGCAGCAGGAACGGGCTCAGGAAACGATCCGGGTTGTGGTAGGAAAACATCGAGCGCACCGGGAATCCGTCGCCAACCCAATGCGGCGCGGGTGCGTCCTTGATCTTGAGGATCTTCTTCATGGCAATCTCCCTGGATGACGGACACCGGTCCGTCTGCGATTGCCCCTACATGGGGGCGGCAATCAGTGCCATTACCCCACAGCCGGCGACAGATTGTTCACGCAACTCGTACTTTGCGAGGCGGATCAAGTCCAGCTCACCACGAACGGGAACTGAGCATTCAGCGTTGCCCTATGCATCCCCGGTTGCGCCCACGCCGCGGTACTTGCCCTGCCAGGGCGCATAAAACGCCCGCAGCTTTGCAAGGTCGGCAGCGCAATCCTCACCCGGATGAAACAAGGGGCCGATGCCGATGCGACGCTCCGGGTAGTGGAAGTACACCGGCAGGATCGGCACCCCGGCGGCGCGCGCGATATGCCAGAAACCCGAGCGCCACTTCTTCACCGGCTTGCGCGTGCCCTCCGGTGCCACACCCACCCACAGGCAGGAGGACTGTTGAAGGCGCGCCGCCATCTGCTCGACCACGCCATGCGTGCTGGAGCGTTCGATGGGAATGCCGCCCAGTTTGCGCAGCATCCAGCCCAGCGGACCGACGAACAATTCGCGCTTGGCCATGAAGGAAATGTCGATGCCGATGGCCACCTTGATCAGCAAGCCCCACACGCCATCCCACCAGGAAGAATGCGGCGCCGCGATCAGGACCAGGCGCGGCACGTCGGGAAACTCACCGCCGAGGCTCCAGCCGCAGCGGGTCACGATCCAGCGCGCGAGGCGACGACCTGCGTGATTGCCGAGTTTCGGTACCAAGGCCGGCAAGGCATCGGGCAAGGTGCCGCGCTTCAATCGCCGCTCCAGGTCTGCCTGCCACGATGGGACTTGATGCCGGCGCGGTTCTTCTTTTCACTGATGCGGCGTTCCTTGGAGGCGCGCGTCGGTTTGGTTGCCACCCGCTTCTTCGGCACGCGCTGAGCGGCACGGATCAACTCGACCAGGCGCGCCCGTGCATCCTCGCGGTTCTTGGCCTGATCGCGAAAGCGACTGGCCTGGATCACCAGCACGCCCTCTGCCGTCAAGCGCCGATCACGCCGCGCCAGCAGGCGTGCGCGCAGCGCATCCGGCAAGGCCGCCGAATTCACCACGTCGAAGCGCAACTCGACCGCGCTGGCCACCTTGTTGACGTTCTGCCCACCCGGCCCCGACGCGCGCACGAAACGCTCGATGAGCTCCGCATCGTCAATTTGCAACTGGTCGTCGATTTCAAGCATGCCGCCATTCTAGCCAGATGGCGCTGCGTGCATGCGGCCGTTCGCGTTTGCCGCCGTGATGTTGCTGGTCCATCCCTTTCCGCTCATGGTTCCCTTCGACAGGCGTGTCCTGAGATTCCATGTTGCCCGTCACGCAGCATTGAGCAAAAAATTCCGTTCGTGGTGAGCCTGTCGAACCATGAACGGACTCGCGCCGAAATCCGTTCATTTCTCGAGAGGGTCGCAATGATATTTCCCCGAATTGCGCTGCGCTTCATCCATGCTACGCCACTGATTGCGGTCGGGGTGAGCTCCCAAGTCCCGTTCGTGGTGAGCAAAGTCGCCGTCCCTGCGAAGGTAGGCAGGAAAATGCTCCTGCATTTCCTGCATGCAGGCCATCCATGGCCTTTGCACCCAGTGGCATTCCGGCTTGCACACCGGTAGTTGATCAGGGCTTCCCAAGCCTTCCCTAGCACAATATCTGCCATCAGCCTAGCTGTCAGAACTGACAGGTAGATTCGCAATCTGACAGCACCCTAAAATTTCAGAAATTCCGAACCTATATGACCGCGGAGCCGTGTAAACCGGGTAACGTCGGCACGCCTCGAGAGAATGGAGCACAAAGGATGAGCAAAGCGTGCGCAACACAAACGCGAGTGGTCGCAAGCCCGGCATTCCGGGGTTCAGCATTCACATGGATGGGTCTGGTGTTCGCCATGCTGTTTTCCGGCACCGCAATGGCGGCCCTGCCGGCAACGCTGACGCCGGCAATCCAGTTGGTTCCGGCTATTGGAGTAAGCCAGGAACTCAACGACATCCCCACCGCCGACTTCGACGGTGACGGCTTGCTGGATGTGGTTGTTGCGGCACCGACGAACTATTCCATGCTGCTCCAGATCTACGGGTTCGAGGAAGGTGAAGGCTGGGTCGTGAAGCAATCGATTGTCATGGACTCGGATGGGGGTTATCTCACCGGCTGGACCTTTTCTGCCTGGGTCGACGCCTCGGGGGCGCATCTGCTGCAGGCCCGCGGCACCCGGGTCAACATTTTCTCGGGCTGGCCACTGGCCCTGAGCCGAAGTTTTGAGGTTCAGCCACCCGACATCATTGACAGCGTGGTCGGTGATGCCGACAACGATGGCAATTTGGAGCTCATCGTTCGCGGCGACTACTACGCCACTCCCGTGCGCGCGATTTCCCTGCAAACCGGGGTTGATCTGTGGAGCGCGTCCATCCCGGATTACTATCAGGGCGGCGATATCGAGCTTGCCCAACTCGACGCGGATCCCGCATTGGAAATGGTTCTTTCCGGCACGCCGGGCATCGTGCTTGATGGCGCCACCCGCGCCGTGGAGTGGACCTACAAGGACGGATTCGGCTCGATCATCCACTCGCCACGGTTTGGCGGCACCTCACCACGATTTGCAGCACTGCAGTACGACAAGCTGGTGATGTTTCAAGGCAATCCATGGTCACCCTTGTGGGATCTTGTCGACTTGGGTACGACAATGGGTTACGCGGCTTCCGATCTCGATGCGGATGGCTTCGACGAGATTCTGCTTTCATCCAACGGCTATCCGGAGGAAATCAGGGTCGTCGACGTTGTCACCCAAGCTGTGCGTGCAACCATCAACGGTATCTCCGGATACCAATTGGCCTCCGCGGATTTCGACGGGGATGGTCAAACCGAAATTGCAACGGTTGGCATGCGCGGCGAATATCCCAATCACAACGTCGGATTCTTTGTTGTTGATGGCCTGACCGGGGCTACCGAATATGAGAGTCCTAAATTCGCATCCGGTCTCTATTTGGCTGGCACCTTCCTGCAAAACGCCGGCGATGTGGATCTGGTTTTCGGGTCAACGTATGCGGAGAACCGCGCTGGCTTTCTGACCCGGGTGAATGCCAGCACCGGTGAAGTCCGTTGGCGTACCGCTGTCGGCCAACCTCTCAACCTGGCCTTTCTCAAGGACCTGAAGGTTGCAAACTTGGAAGGCGAGATCAATCCCACCTTGTTGGCGCTGGGAAGCAACGTCACCGAAAAGCTTGTTGCACTGGATTCCACCTCGGGCAGCGTGCTTTGGAGCATCGACAACAACGACATCCCGGGTTCATTCGGCACATGGTTTGAGGGGTTCGCGGCCGTCAGCCAAGATGCGGGTGCTCTGGCAGACGCCGTGCTGGTTTGTACCAGCGAGTCCAAACTGCGTTTGTTCAACATTTCTGACCAGACATGGATCTGGTCATCCGTGCAGATGAATGGTAGCTGCGTGGATGCCATGCAGATAACCACCAATGGCAGCAAACAGTTGGTTGCCGTTCTCGACCATGTCCTGCGAGCCTACGATGCCCAGACCCATTTGTTGAGCTGGAGCATGCCAATCGACTACGGGGTTACCGGGGCGACTTACTTGCCCCAGGGTGTGGCAGGCCCGGAGATAGCGGTCATCCTCAGAGAAGAAGTCAGGTTCTTCGATGCCGAGACGCGCGCCCTGCTGCGCACCTTCTCGTTGGGGACATACTCCGAACCAGTACAAGCAATTGCTCAGCCCGAAAATGGGTCCATCCATGATCTGGCCGTCACCATTGGCGATCACCTGCATGTCCTTGATGGAGAGACTGGAGAACTGCGCGGTACTTCGCCAGCTTTGGGTCTGAATGCGGGTCTGAACAACCAACTGCCCGTGTTCACCAACCCGGACGGTTCCTGGCTGGTTGGTGTCGGCAGTGACGTGGCGGTGCTCACGTATCGTGTCGAAAGCTTATCGGACACGATATTCGCCAACGGCTTCGAGGACATCGTGCCGTAGCTGCGCCATCGGGAAGGGGCTGATAGGCTCAGGGTGTTGCCGTCGAGCCTTGAACACAGGATCTGTTGCCGATGGATACTACGTCACCGCCATCGGCAGCAACCGCCATGCGCCGGCCATGATTTCCGCGCAAGACACAGTCGCATGCATGATTCAGCGCAAGTCGCCCCGCCAGCGGCGGGCAACGTGCTGCTCGAATACGAAACCGGCAACGTAAACAGCCGAACCCCGCGCTGAACGGAAGGCTGCGCGGTCAGGCGTGTGGGCGTGCCGGGCCGAGGCGCGGCCGCAAGACGCCGAGTGCCACGCGCAGGTGGCGTGCGATGGAGGCCGGGCGCGGCCCGTCGTCAACGAGATTGGCTGCCAGGGCGCGGCGCAGTGCCGGTACGCGTGAGCCGGCGGACATGACCATGCGGCGCAATGAACGCAAGAATGCGTGTGGACCGGTGAACACGCCAAGCAGCAACTGGGTGCCGGCAAACATCGGCGCACTGCTCATACGATGGCGGCGCTGGTAGCGTGCCAGCAGTGCCGCATCGCCGGGATCGCCGTGCCGTCGCCATCCATCGCCGGCGGCCTGGGCCAGGTGTTCGACGCTGGCAAGCCCGAGATTGAAGCCATGCGCCGTCACCGGATGCATGCCGACGGCGGCATCACCGGCGAGCGCAAAGCGTGGCCCGACGAAGCGCCGCGACCAGGTCGCGACCAGCGGATAGCGGTGGATGGTGCTGGCCAGCGACATGCTGCCCAGCCGACCTTCGTAATGCGTCGTCACTTCGCGCGCGAAATCCTCGGCGGAAAGACGCATCAATGCCTGTGCTTCGGCATCCGGCAAGGTCAGCACCACCGATGAAAGGTGTTCGCCCAGTGGCAGCAATGCACGCGTCATTCCGTTGCCGAACCATTCCCATGCGGTACCGGCAGTGGACGCATCATGCTGCATGCGGCATACCAGCATGCTCTTGCCGAAATCGTGCATGTGGGCAGGAATGCCCATGCCGCGGCGCGCTTCGGAAAAGCGACTGTCTGCCGCGACCAGCAAGGGCGCGCGCAATTCCTTTCCGTCGCCCAGATGGGCGCTGGCGAAATCGCCCTGGCAACTCACCGACTCGACCCGGGCATCGGCATGCACGCGGATGCGCGCTTGTGCCGTCACGGCTTTCCACGCGGCCGCACGAATGATGTGATTGGAAACCAGCGTGCCCAGATTGTCGTGGCCCAGGGCCGTGCCATCGACAGTGAAGTGCGTGCGAGCGCCATCCATGATGCATGCGCGGCGGATCGGGGAAATCTCATCCTCCGCAATGTGCTGCCAGACTCCGAGCGTACGCAGCAGGCGCATCGAGGCATGCGTCAGCGCAATCTCGCGGCCGTCGAAGCCGGGTTCGGCCAGCGCATCGGCGCCCTGGCGTTCGATCACATCGACCTGCATGCCCTGTTGGGCCAGGGCCAGGGACAGGCACAGGCCGGCGGGACCGGCACCGATGATGACGACATGACGGGTTTGCATGATCTCCTCCGCGGGCCGCATGCGCGGCCAAAGCACGCCTTGGGCGAGTCTATGCGGGTGCCAGAAACCGTCTTTGATCTGGATCAAGACGGATGAAAGTCCATGCGGCGTAACGGCTTGCGACCGGGTTTTGCGCACGAGGCCAGAAATCACCCACCGCTTGGCCCCTGAGTGGCGCCTTTTCCGTTCTTTGGGAAAGCAAAGCGGAGATCGAACATGCTGATCATGTCCTGGGTACGTATTGCCTTGGTTACCGGAACACTGGCCCTGGCCACGGCTGCGCATGCCGATACAGTCACCATTCCCAACGTCTTCAGCGCCAACACGCCAGCGCGTGCGGCCGAGGTCAACGACAACTTCAGCGCGGTCGCCAGCGCGGTCAACGACAACGCCGCAGACATCGGCGTGAGCAGCGGCCTAATCGCGGACCAGGCTGCGCAGATCCTTGCCCTGCAGAGCGCACTTGCCGACCAGCAGGCAGCCATCGATGTGCTGACCGCCAGCGTGGCCACGCTGGCCACGCAACTGTCCGCAATCCAGAACAGTTCGGTGATGGCGCTGGCGAGCAATCTGGAACTCATCCAGGTTCCCGATCCCAACCAGGCTGGCGTGGAGTACCTGACGGCCGAGTTTCACGGCATCAACATCCGCATCGTCAACGGCCAAGGCAGCACGGCAAGCGCGAATGGCCTTGGCAACCTGACCGTGGGTTACAACGAGACCGATGCCAACGCGGCGGAAGTGTGTTCCGACGGCGCCCAGGAAACCCAGCCCAACTGCGTGAACTTCGGTGGCAGCTGGGCGCGCAACCACCGCAGCGGCTCGCACAACCTGATCGTCGGCAGCGGCAATGCCTACTCGCAATACGGCGGCCTGCTGGCGGGCAACCGCAATGCCGTGACGCGCGCCTATGCAACCGTCAGCGGTGGACGCGACAACCTGGCGCGGGGTGAAAACGCCATCGTGGCGGGCGGCAATTCCAACACCGCAAGCAGCCGCTACACCACGGTGGCTGGCGGCGGCTACAACAGGGCCATTGTGATCGGCGCATCGGTCGCCGGCGGATACACGAATTCCTCGGCGGCCAACTATGCCAACGTCAGCGGCGGCTTTGGCAATACCGCGACCGGCAACTACGCAACCGTCGGTGGTGGCAGGGAGCGCAGTGCCAGCGGCGACTACGACTGGCGCGCCGGCACCTTGTTCGAGAACCAGTGATGTCGATGCTGGCACGGTTGCTGTGCACACTCGGCCTGCTCGTTCTGGCCTGGTCGACACCCGCCAGCGCAGGTGCGGGCGATACGCTGTTCGCCGATGGCTTTGATCCGTGCTGCCGACTGGGTGGTGGCGTGCTCGGCCTTGAGGGCAACGGCTTGTCGCTGCGCCTGGTCGCTGGCGCGATCAACGAGGTGAAATCGATCACGCCGCAGGCGGGTCAGCCACGTCGCTACGCCTTCAGCAGCAACGTGCCCCCAGGGACGAACTACAGCGTCTCGGTGGTCAATCCGCCAAGCGGTCAAACCTGCACGCTGCAGAATGCCAGCGGTACCGTCGGCAATGCGGCAATCGAGAACATTGACGTGAGCTGCGTGGCAAGCCCCGGCTTGATCTGGGATCAGGGCAACTGGGACGCGGCGGATTGGCAGTAAAGACTCCTGGTCAGCACAATCGGCAGCAGATTTGGGATGCAGCGCATTGTGGCGGTGCACGGGACGGGGTATTTTCCCGCTTTTGAGTCAGGGGAATTCCATGCGCCAAGCACTGCTCGCGATCAGCATCGCGCTGGCCGCAACTGCCGCAAGCACGGCCCACGCCGAGTCCACGGAGTGGGTGGTCGAGGCGAAGTATGCGGATGCCCAGGCGCTGGCGCGTGCCGCCTCGCACTTCCAGCATGTGCGCGTGAATCGCAAGCAGCAGACCTTGCGCGTGGAAACCGACGAGCGTGGCATCGAGTTGCTGCGTTCGGAAGGTTTGGACGTGACGGTCGATTTGGTCGCCAGTGCAGAACTGCACCAGGCGATGGCGCGTGCCGAAACTGCGCGGCGCTCCGGTGTGGTCGAATCAGGAGCCAGCGGCTATCCGGGCATTCCCGGCTATCCCTGCTATCGCACCGTCGAGGGCACCTACCAGACCATGGATGACCTGGTGGCCGCGCATCCGGGTCTGGTCGAGATCGATGCCATCGGTCCAAGCTGGAAGAAAACCCAGAACGCCGCGCAAGGCTACGAGATGCGCGCGCTGCGCATCACCAACCTGGCCACCGCAGCCGCTGACCCGGATCGCCCCAAGCTGGTCGCGTTCAGCTCCATCCACGCGCGCGAGTACGCACCGGCCGAATTGATGACGCGCTTCGCCGAATGGCTGGTCAATGGCTATGGCATCGATCCGGAAGCCACCTGGCTGGTCGATCACAATGATTTCCGCCTGATCCTGCAGGCCAATCCGGACGGGCGCAAGCAGGCGGAAACCGGATTATCCTGGCGCAAGAACACCAACAACATCGACGGTGCCTGCGGCAGCGGCAACAGCATAGGCATCGACCTCAACCGCAATTTTCCGTTTCACTGGAACATCACCGGCGGCGTAGGTTCCAGCGGCAACACGTGCAGCGAAACCTTTCGCGGTCCGTTGCGCCAGTCCGAGCCGGAAACCGACAACCTGATGGGCTATGTGGCGGGCACCTGCAATCTTGCCGGTGAATGCACTGGCGGCGTATTCGCCGACCGCCGCAGCGGATCGATGGATCCGGCCAGCGGCAATGACGATGGCGGTGCCGCGCCGGATGACACCCGCGGCATCTTCTTCGACATGCACAGCTATTCGGATCTCGTGTTGTGGTCCTGGGGCGACACCGCCGCGCTGGCGCCCAATGGCACTCAACTGCGCACGCTGGGCCGACGCATGGCCTGGTTCAACCAGTACGACCCGCAGCCCGCCGTGGAGTTGTATCCCACCGATGGCACCACCGACGACAGCATGTATGGCTTGCTCGGCGTCCCTGCCTACACCTTTGAACTCGACGATGCGTTCTTTCAGTCCTGCGGCAGCTTCGAAGGCGACACCTTGCCGAAAAACATCAATGCCCTGCGCTACTCCGCCCGCGCATTGCATGCGCCCTACTTGCTGCCGAAAGGGCCGGACACAGTGGTCGTCGACGCCAACGGCGCCGATCTGGTTGAAATCGGTACTGCGGTGGACATCAGCGCGCAGATCGACAGCAGCCGCTTCCGCCAGGGCAACCCCGCGGAACCGGTGTATCCCATCGCCAGCGTCAATGCCTACCTCGACCGGTTGCCGTGGGAGGCAGGTGCGAGCGCCATGGCCATGACTGCCGCCGACGGCGCCTTCGATTCAAACAGCGAGACCGCCACGCTCAGTCTGAACACCACGGGCTGGAGTTCCGGCCGTCACTTTGTGCATGTGCAGGGCGTGGCGGCCAACACCGGACAGGCCAGATCGGAAGAGCA
>OBID01000929.1_pt1 | contig 10656 bp, 10 predicted proteins | sample 1519781 | NCBI WGS metagenome assembly OBID01 (sample SAMEA3991478, study PRJEB22521) | metagenome | biome: anthropogenic terrestrial biome; feature: sewage plant; material: sludge | place: Sweden | collected 2012-09-26
ACTGCGATAAAAATAATACCCAAAAGACTATTCCCTAAATGTTTTCTTTCCATAATTTTATATTTATATGTTTATACTTCGATCTAAAAATATTCAATAGCATTCTTTATTCTTAATATTTTGATGATGCAAAGATATAAACTAATTAATCGTTTTGCAATACCTTATCGGTGAACTGATATATTACAATCGGTGAATTTAATATTAAAATCGGTGAATCTCAGACAAAATTAGTGATATTATACACTAGTCAAAGCCTTTGCAGTCTTTAGAAATTTGTTTTCCGACAATATTTCATGAGTGACAAATTTGCCTTTATAGAATAGACTATAAGTTGTAAATGGGGACGGTGCATTCTGTGCTTCTGCTGTTGTCTCAATTTTGACAGACTTGAACGGAATGTCATTTTCATTCGCTACAACTTCTATCAATGGGGCATATTTCGCAGTGAATGGGCATTGAGCTGTATAGTACAATACCATTTCTTTTTCTTGAATCGTAGTATTCTTGACCGATTGTTTGAATTTTGGCATCTCTGAAGTATTATCGAATGGAAGATATAACAGTTCAAAATATGGCTCGGTTGTATCTGCGAGTTTAAATCCTTTGTGGCGGAAGTATTTTGGATCTGCAATAAATGGCATCTTCTTCTTTGATGATAAAACAACTAATCCTTTCATACCCTTTTCTTTGCAGTCACGTATGCACTCTTCAAGTAGCATACTAGAGTTACCTTGTCCCTTAAACTGTCGTTACAATTATTAATTGTCTGCTGTAACTTGTCAAGAAACATGCATGCTTGTTCGCCGTCCATCTGTACATGGTGGAACTGGAAAGAAAACTTCAGATATTTCTTAAACCAATGAGTGTAGTACTTTCCCCAGAAGAGCATCGGATTGTTGAAACTAGCACAATATTGATTCACAACACCATCAAAATCAAACGCAGGGAGTGCTGACGTGCCAATAATCATCAGATTCTCATCAAATATGCTTTCACAAGTACTTGCCGCTTGCTTAGTAAGTTTTTGGTAGCAATGATTAAATCTATCAAGATCTTCATCAAACGGAATATCGCATGAATTGATTCCGCCATTCTGGTTCTTTACTATCACATTAATGCCAAGACTGTCGAACTGCATCATCTTTCCGTTTACAGGTAGGATTATGAACTCCGATACTCTTGTTGCTGCTTTACCAATGCAATGACAAAGAAGCATATTAAGCGATAAATGCCTCTTCATACTTACCTTAACAACCCTTGTGATGTCTATAGTCTTAAAGATTGTCACCATTGGCATGGGTGAAGACATCCACATTTTAAAAGCAGATGCCCTCGAAGTATCCTCAGGATTTATTTCTTTTTTCATTAGATTTAGCCCACGACTTCATCATTATTATTTCTTCAAAAACGTGCAACATATATACTATAGGCAGCGATGCAACTAAAAGAGTGTTTGTCTCCATCGTATCCATTAAATATATTATTTGATTGCAATAATCGTGGCAAACTTCATAAATTGATACACACATTCCACAGATCTGAAACCAGCCTCACGCAACATACAGACAGTCGCTTCGATAGATACTTCCTTATCTATTTTCTTTCGCTCCAACCATGCTGCCTTCTGTTCAGACGTGATGCCGCTCTTATCGATATAGTTCATCCACCAAGTGTTATACATATCATTGATTATCGGCGATGAAGCACAAAACTGATCGAGAGTAACAAAAATTCCGCCGTCAGACAGGCTTTTACAGATGTTAGCATAGACATTGGGCTTATCATCATTCTCTAGATGATGGATGGACAGTGCCGAACAGATGATATCATAATCGTTGGGCAAATGACTGATGTAATCGTCTTCGAGATATTCAAAGTTGTCAAGTCCCGCAAATCTTGTCTTTGCTATTTCCAGCATATCCGCTGACAAATCAATAAGGGTAAATCTTGCTTCCGGGTAAAGAAGAAACATCTCTTTTGTAAGTAACCCTGTACCGGCACCCAAATCCGCAATGTTTTTTGCCTTATCCTTATACTCTTTAAGCAGACTTATCGAACGAACATAATAATCATCGTAGCAAGGGATGAAACATCTTCTGTGCGAATCATACTGCTTGGCTATGACATCAAACTGATTCTTTACTTTTTCTATATCCATTTTATTGTATTATTTCTCATACATACCTCAACAATATCATTGTTTTTTTGATATTTCGGATTTATTGACTCCAAAACGCAATGGGCATAACATGCGGCAGCGGTTACATTCCACTGTTCCATACCCACGGAAGGTCGTACCGTAAGCGGCAGGACGGCATAGTGTCTGATTCACAGTTCCATCTTCACGTATGGCATGAGTTGGACAATTGTCTATGCAGATATGGCATTTCGGCGGACAATGGTTGACACATGGTTCATCCGAAGGAAGGTTATGGCTGAGCAGGATTGCTCCGACAGTCATCATATTCCCGAAACGTTCATTGCATAACAATGTATTCTTACCCATGAAACCGATGCCGGCAGCCACAGCCAGATGCTTCATCGACAAGATGCCATGGGCGGTCAGTGTATTTTCATCCCAAGAACCAGACATGTCGCACGGTATGGGAACAGTAAACCCGCCAAACTCATGTTCAATTTCTTTTGCTACACGTAATAGAAGGTCATCAACCATTGTGACAATGTAACCATTGAAATAGTTGTAGATAAGTTGTGGAGGAACTTTTGACAGCCCTTTGGGCAGAGCTAATCCTAATACAAGTATAGATTGGCAATCATGATAGATGTCAGTAGGCCTGAATCCCTTTGGTATATTTGTAAGATGGTCGATACTTGTAAAACCACACACGTCAGCCCCGAAAGATAGGACCATATTTCTGATTTTTTCTTTTGTTGCTATATTCATCCTTATTTTTATTTTCCGTTTTTCATTGCTCCGCTGTCCTTGTCCTCGTTGTTCAATTGCTTCTGTCTGCCTTCATATTGTCGGCCGAAACTGAAATTCCAATTAAATGTCACTGCTATAAGGCGGGCACTCTCACGTATATGCATGGCCTGATAGCTTGGCGCATATTTACTATAGTTTACAGTAGGGAGGTTGTAGTCTTCCCTACTTGAGAACGGATTGACAATCATCAACCCTAGAGAGACACGCTTAATCCTGTATCGTGCCATAACCATCATCAGACTCTCGCCCGACTGACTTGTCTCGCCGTAAAAGAAATTGCGGTGATTCTGACCTTCGAGCATTAATGTCAAATTTTTATACTGCAAGATGGCTTCCGCAGTATAGTACCAGTTGGTATAGTAATGATGATAGTCGAGACCGTGACTGTCGAAATAATTCAGACCACCAGTAACATTGAAGGTGAATAGATTGAACAGTGGACCCACCTGCAATTGTAGTTCAGGGGTGAACTGCTGCCAACTCTTCTGATTGTCTATCGTACGGATATACTTGCTGTTTTCAAGTAATGTTTCTTCCATCACGGGATTTTGCTGAAATTGATAATACACGTTGAGTCCCAACATAAACTTATCTCTGCGATATTCGTAATACAGATTTGTCATCCATGTGTGACTCACCTTCAGATTCGGATTGCCACGGCGAATCTGCAACGAGTCTATAATCTGTTCGACATTGCTAATATCACCGAGGCTAGGTGTCGTATATGAACGTTCACCGGTAAGACGGAGATAAGAATTGTTGTTGAAGGTGTATCCTAAACTCATTTTCGGATACCATTCCATTTTCGTCAGTTCATTAGAACCTTGCAGCATCCATACATAAGAGAGAAAAGAACCGAATGAATAGTTGAATTTGCCCAATGTCTGTTTCCATTCCGCAAAGCCCCTAGCGTAACCGTCGTGCATGTTGGTAGTGGTCGTTACTGTTCCGGTATAGTCATTACTGGTGTAAGCCTGACTGCCGCTGAGTCCAAAACTCAGATTACTGTTTTTGGTTAATCCTACAGAATAAATTGCCTCTGCGATGACTGAATATTTATCTCCTTTTGTCAATGAGTTGATGTCAGTGAGAATGTCGGCACCTTTATCTTCGGTATATTTTCTCTCTACATTATTATGAATATATGTGCCTACAGCATTGAAAATCAGCGTACGTCGTTTGTCAAAATTACGTTGGAAATACACATCAAGCCATGGGCGGGTAGTCGTGTTCTTGTTGTGGTCGAACATGTTCACATAATTGCTTTTGTCGTTGATCGGGAAAAGCGTACTGTTATTGTTTGTCGTTGATGAATAAGATGACAGATGAAGTGTCGTATTCAGGTACCATTTGTCACCTTCTTTGTAATTATAATATATGTTCCCATAAAAATTGTTTATCTTAATCTTATCAGGGTGTCCATCCTCCATACGTGTAAATGAGGTTCCGTCGTCTTGATTGAATGTTTCACGGTTATCCCGCCACTGATGCAGATTACGGTACATCTCCCAAGCGTAAACGCCAAACTGTGACTTCCCTTTGTTATAAGAACCTGACAGCTGGTCCTGAAACCAACCGTCGAAAGGAGAGTGTTTGAGATCTAACGACAGATCGCCTCCCGAAATGGGACGTTTCGTAATATAGTTGATAACACAAGCCACCCCTTGACCATACTGCATGCCTGGATTGTCATGGTATTCCACACGTTGGATATCTTCCGGTCTCAGTGCCTGTACCTGTTGAATATTAACTTTTGCACCGTTGATTTGGGTCTGCACTTCACCTTGAGCGGAAGATGTGATTTTGTTATTGATGACATCCACATGCAGACGACTCAACTGCATCGACTTGAGAAGATCTACACCGTTGGTCGAGGCTTTCAACTGAAACTTGGTAGGCAGTGCCACCTGTTTGTCTTGGGCACGTATCACCTTAGTGCCCTGAACAACAACCTCTTTCAGTTGATGTGTCATAGAGTCTAATACAATATCACCTAAGTCAGCATTGTGGTTCTGTAATTTAAAATTGATTTTCTTGTCGTTGAATCCAATACATGAAATGACCACTCTGTAATCACCGTCTTTCATCTCGTCGAATCGGAAACGTCCGCTTTTGTCAGATATAATACCGGAAACGAACGAAGAATCGGCTTTTTGGAGTACTACCGTTGCATAATCTACGATATCGTTTCCAGATACGAGTTTCCCTTTAATTGAAAAAGTTTGAGCATTAATAATAGTTGTTAAACATATAAATAATGCGAAAAAAGTATTTCTTTTAATCATTTCTATTTTATAATAATAGTCCTTTTAAATATCAGGCCATGAAAGGTCTTGCTACATATTATATAATTTTTTCAAATATGCGATATCCTGTTTGTCCTTTACAGGGAATATGCTTATTGCATATCCACCTCCAAGAACGGAAGACTGCTTCAAATGCGATTTGCTGTCCACTATATATCTCTTAATCGTATATGCCTGCGGGTTCGTCTTATAGTCCGCATTTTTTGCGTCGGCATAGATTGTGGCGATATATTTTTTACCGTTATCAAGAAAATCGAAAGATATATGTGATGTGAAACCGTTTTTGCCGCATACATTACCTATAAACCAATTGTCCGTCCCCTTGGCTTTACGGGCGACTGTAATATATGCCCCTGGTTCCGCTTCAAGATAGATGCTCTTATCCCAATCTACTGATACATCTTTGATAAACTGGAATGCATCGGGGAAACGTTTGTAATTTTCTATTAGGTCTGCAGCCATTTGCAGTGGACTGTACATCGTGACATACAGTGCCAACTGATTGCAGATTGTGGCGTTGACATGTGAGTTGTTCCATTTGTTCACTTTCTTCAGGTCCATCTCGAAGATACCCGGTGTATAGTCCATCGGTCCGCCCTGTAATCTGGTGAACGGCAATATTGTGACATGGTTTGGTTTACTGCCACCGAAAGCTTGGTATTCTGTACCGCGCGCAGCCTCGTTGCCGATGAGATTCGGGTAAGTGCGGCAAAGTCCAGTAGGTCTTACGGCTTCGTGTGCATTCAGAGTAATCTGATAGTCAGCCGCTTTTTTCACTGTGTATAGATAATGATTGTTCATCCATTGACCATAGTGATGTTCACCTCTTGGGATAATATCACCTACATATCCAACCTTGACAGATGGATAATCATATTTCTTCATCAATCGGAACGCATCGTCAAGATGACGCTCATAGTTGCGTGATGACGAAGATGTTTCGTTGTACATGATTAGTTTCACTCCTTTGGCGTGTGCATAACCGTTCACTTCGATTATATCGAAATCTGGATATGGGGTAGTGAAATCGAACACATCATCTTTAGACTTTCCGAACCAGTCTTCCCAACCTTCGTTCCATCCTTCCACAAGTACGGCGTCGAAACCGTTCTGCGATGCAAAATCGATATATTCCTTGACATGAGTTGTGTTGGCTCCATGTCTGCCATTAGGTTTAACCTTGCTGTAATCAGTCTTTCCCAACTGTACACTTTGCAGGTCATCGGTATATGCCCAAGTACTCTTACCTGTAATCATCTCCCACCAAACACCTACATATTTGATAGGTTTAATCCACGAAACATCCTTTATCTTACAAGGTTCGTTCAGATTCAGAATCAGATTCGACGAAAGAATGTCGCAAGCATTGTCGCTCACCATCACTGTACGCCATGGAGATTGGCATGGTGTCTGCATATATCCTTTGTTGCCCTGTGCATCAGGAGTTAGCCATGATTCGAAAATCATGTTTTTGTCATCAAGGTTCAGGTGCATACATGAGTAATCCACCAAAGCCGCTTCGTGCAGATTGATATACAGACCATCGTCGCTTTTCATCATCAACGAAGTTTGCACACCCGTTTCAGAAAAAGGTGTTTGTGAGAGATTATCAGTGATAGTTGTTTTCATCAGTCCTCTTATCTCCGAAAGTTTTGAAGTCGTATAATCGTATTCCTGCGTATCATAGTCGCCTGGTATCCACCATGCTGTATGGTCACCAGTCATGGCGAACTGTGTATGTTCTTCTTTGATGATGAAATAATTCAGATTTTTCTGTTGTGGAAACTCATAACGGAATCCAAGACCGTCGTTATACAGACGGAACCGTACAACCATCTGCCTTTCAGTTTCAGATTGAACCAATGTCACTGCCATCTCGTTGTAATTGTTTCTGATGGTTGTTGATTCCCCCCAAACGGGAGTCCATGTTTCATCGAAATTGGTTTGGTTCGAACTGATGATTTTGAAACCGTTATAGAAATTAGCCTTTATCTTATCATTAGCGATTTCCTCCGCATTATCATGTTTCCAAAAGCCTTCTTTCCTGTTTTCTGTCAACTCCAGACCCAATGTACTCGGTTTGATGACGCTATTGCTTTTATAGTTCATCGTGTACGTAGGTACACCGTTCGCATCCACGTAAAAGTTGACCGACAATAGTTTATTAGGAGAAACTAATGTTTGTGCATCTGTCCCTAAAGTGAACACAAGTAGTAAGACAGCACTAAGTATTATTCGTTTCATATAAGTAAATTTTACATTAGAATATAATTAATGTTGCAAAGTTACTGTTTTACAATATAATACGATTGTAAAAATCAGACATTGTAATAGTCAAAATATAATTGTTCGTAATTTTGTTATTCTACAAAAAATTAATAACTTTGCGACAAAAACAAAAACTAATGGATTTTGATATTATTGCTCCATCTCCCCAAATAGCAGAATATGTAAGCCATTATTGGCATTTCTCCACTCATACTTGCCATCATAATGTGCAAGAAGTGATGCCGACTGATTTTTTTTTGCCGTCGGGATGCGTCTATATAATTTTTAATCGTCAACACCATACGATATACAGTCAAGACGATGACAATTATTTCCCAAGAGCTTTTGTCTTTGGTCAGAAAACCTTTCCGACAGCCTACCGCATATTTGATGAAATAGATGTGATGTGTGTTGTGTTGCAAACTTTTGCAGCAGGATTGTTGTTTAAAATTCCAATAATAGAATTATTCAACAGAACTGTAGGCATTAATGATATTGATGATATGGAAATGAAAGAAATGGCACAACGTGTATGTTATGCACCAGATATAAAAGCAAGTATTTTCGCTTTCGAAAATTTTGTAGAAAGAAGATTGGCTGTCGCTGACTTTTATCATATACCTCATTTGGCATCTGCCATAAGGAGTATCTATATGAATCCATCGATCAGAATGCGTGATGTAAGTGATATAGCCTGTCTTAGTGAACGTCAGTTGCTGCGTATATTTGATAGTACCATTGGTCTTTCGCCAAAGCAGTTTGAGAGAATAGCAAAACTGAAAAGGATGTTTTATATCCTTACTAACAACCGCGAACAGTCGTTAGTGAGAATGGCAATACAAGCCGGATATTACGATCAAGCACATATGAATCATGAATTTATGAAGATGACATCATTTTCTCCCAACACATTTTTAAATAACTTAGATAATCATGAACAATTATACGTAGAATATTTGAAGACGAGCATTAATATAGGGAAACGTCTCATTTTAGGGGAAAAAGAATACAAAAAATGATTTATTGATTTATTAATGTTTCATCCAACCAGTTCATAATATAATTATCGTGTGTAAATCCTTGAATGTGCCCATCGCTGGGGTATATCTTGTATTTTTTCTTTGACTGAATCTGATTATATGCAGCAAAACCTACATGTACAGGACAGTCGTCGTCAAATAAAGCGGCAGTAAATAGTACCGGACATTTAATCTTTGAGGCAAATGAACGGGTGTCTATATAATCCTGGATTTTCATTACCTCGTCGAATGTACATGCATTACCGTAGTATGCCAGATCGTTTTTCAGTTCCGTCTCACATATAGTGCGGATTTTTATCTGATGGCGCATGTCGCATGGGAATGGGTCGAAATAGGCACATGCCGCAATACGGTCAGAACACAAAGCGGCCGTTGCTAAAGTAAGTCCGCCACCTTGACTTCCACCTTTTACGGCAATTTTATCATGATCCACTTCTTCTCTGCTGCAAAGAAAATCTACTGCGCGTACGCAGTCCATATATATACCACGATAAGACACGCTGTCCTTGTCATACAGTTTGTATCCCCATATCCCAGGCAATTCAAAACCAGGATTAAAAACATCTGCACTGATACCATGCCCTCTGACGCAAAGAGCCAATTCTATTCTGTCGGTATTGTCACTAAGCATACCGTCAATATTCTCATATCCCCATCCATAACCAGGCACTTGCAACACGGCAGGGTGCTTTCCTGATGTACGTGGTACGAAATAATATCCACGAATAGTTATGTTTCCTAAAGATTGCATCTCAACGATGTATACATCTCTCTTGCTTTTGCTGCAAAGAGAATCAACCTTATGGATTCTATATTGTGGTGATATTGATGCTAGTTCCGACTTGGCCATAGTCCAATAATCGTCGAAATCGTCTTTAACTGTATTTCTGCAATTTATCTGTTCTGGGTTTACAGCCATCCATTGAGCATCTCCGCAATAACCTTTTCCATGCAATAATGCTGTTATCTGATAGAAGCCAGGTGATGCACATAGTCGACTAAGATTGATGATTTTTACAGAATCCTTACGGTTTAAGGTTATCAAGCTATCTATAATGGACTTATGAAAATCGTTCTCAATATTAAGTCTTACAAAGGCTTTCTGATTTGTATGGTAATGAATAGCTATTTTCTTGTTCTCATTAATAAATACATGGTTCTTTATCGGCATTGAAATTTTGATGCTTTCGATATTATTACCACTAACAGGACGTAGAGCAATAAGGGTGTTGCTTACTCCACCTGTATATCCTAGCGATGAACAATTTATAGAAATTTTGTTATTGCCTTTGTGCAAGACATTCCTCGCAATTACAAATGATTCAATAGTATCTTTACTCTCTCCAAACCGATTCCTAATATTTTTTGCGATGGTATCTCCATTTATTACGATACTGTTGACATCACATGCCATTCTTACATGTAATACATATTGTGATTTCAGATTTGATACATTAAAAATGTTGGATAGTTCGCAGTCTCCATCACCAGCAAAGTATCTTTGTCTTTCCCAAGAAAGCAATGTGTTTATAGATGAATGTTGTTTTGCCATGCGTGTGGTAAAACATGAGTTGTTTCTAAAAGAAATATTCCATGTCAACGGTAGTATATTCTCAGCATTACAATTAAAAGATATTATTGCTGACAAAAAGGAAAAGATAAGTGTTTTTATGTTTGTCTTCATATATTTATTATCTAGCATTTAGAGCATCCTTTCTTGATTGTCATAACACCTTTCTTTGACATGTGTGATCATTATTGTCACTGCAGCATGTGCGGATTTTACACCATGCCGCTTTCTTGTTCTTGCGACATCCAGGACATTTGTCATTCATAAACTTACTACAAGAGCCACAATATAAACCGCAATATGCAATCAGCTCATTGTCTATTTTTACCTCTTTATCCATTTCGTTATAAATTGTAATATAATATATGTTATGAACATAGGTTGCAGAACGATGTCTGCAACCTACACTTAATTATACTATTGGTACATAAATCTCTGTTTGCAGTTCTTCCGGTTTCGTGCATTCGGGGTCATTGAGATAAATCTCGAAGGCAGGTCTTTCATCCAATTGATAACCCCCAT
>OBID01000930.1_pt1 | contig 10654 bp, 8 predicted proteins | sample 1519781 | NCBI WGS metagenome assembly OBID01 (sample SAMEA3991478, study PRJEB22521) | metagenome | biome: anthropogenic terrestrial biome; feature: sewage plant; material: sludge | place: Sweden | collected 2012-09-26
AATCTTCAATTGTAGGTTTATTAGGTCCAAATGGAGCGGGGAAAACATCATTGATCAGAATTATTACAGGAATTACTCAGGCCGACTCTGGAAATGTGTTGTTGCATGAGAAAGACATTTACAAAATCAAGGATCCTTCCGTTGGATATATGCCAGAGGAGAGGGGTTTGTACAAGAAAATGAAAGTTGGAGAACAGCTTATTTTTTTAACTCGTCTGAGAGGCCTTTCCAAAGTAGATGCTGAAAAAAACGTGGTTTTTTGGATGAAGAAATTTCAAATTGAATCCTGGTGGAACAAAAAAATAAATGAATTATCAAAAGGGATGTCTCAAAAAGTTCAATTCATCGCTACCGTGAGTCATAATCCGAAATTAATTATTTTGGATGAACCTTTTTCTGGTTTGGATCCAATCAATACCAATTTAATTAAAGATGAAATCATTCGGTTAAAAGACGAGGGTGCAAGTATTTTGTTCTCAACACATCGGATGGAACAAGTGGAAGAAATGTGTGAACACATTGTTTTAATCAATAAAGGTAAAATAGTCCTTAATGGGGAAGTGAATGAGGTTCGAAATTCATATAAAGAGAATATTTTTGAACTCACTACTTCCAATACAATTCCGGAAGAATTTTTCGAAGAATTTGAATGCAGTATTAAAAAGGAACGACATTACCTTATTAAACTAAAACAACAGCAGTCAACGAATGATATTTTAAGTTGGCTATTGCATCATGAAATCAATTTAGTTTCATTTAATGAATTGTTACCAACATTTAATGAAATATTTATTAAAACTGTAAAGGAAACCAGCCATGAATAAATTGGGCTTGATCATAGCACGCGAATATCTTACCAAGGTTAAAAACAAGAATTTTATTTTTACAACCTTGCTAACACCCTTAGGATTTTTAATCTTCTTTATAGTAATAGGTGTAATTTTTAGTTATGAAGGTTCGAAAACCTATCGCATCGCGCTTTTAGATAAGAGTGAAATGAATATTAAATTTCCGGATTCAACCAAGAAATTTAGTTTTATTAAAACAACGGAGACTCTTGAACAATTAAAGACCAAATATAAAAATGGTGAGTTGGATGGGATTTTGGTTTTACCTAAATTTTCCGGAGTTGATGTGAATGCCTATACGGTATATTATCATTCCGATAAAGCAATGGATATTGAAATTGAGTCCAGTCTCGAAAAATATTTGCAAGATGGCGTAAGAAATTACAAAATCCAATTGATGAATCTGCAAAATGAACAATTGGAAAAATTGAAAACTACATTGCTATTGATCCGGAGCCGGTTTCTGAAACCGAAAAAGACCGTTCAAGCTATACCGGTAAAATTGCTACCATGTTGGGAGGCATTATGGGATACGTCATTTTCTTTATTATCTTTTTGTATGGGGCTTCTGTCATGCGTTCTGTTGCGGATGAGAAAGTAAGCAGAATTGTTGAGGTAATAATTTCTTCTGCGCGTCCTGTTGAACTGATGTTGGGAAAAGTAATAGGGGTTGGATTGGTCGGTTTGACGCAAATCGTGATATGGTTGGTGTTAATACCGCTTATCTATTTTCTGGGAATGTCAATTGCAGGGATTGATACACAACAATTGCAGGAAGTGAGTCAAACAATGGGTCAACAGGCACCCATGGATACGGATGAGCTGGCACAAATCATTCGCGAAGTAGGCGCCATGAATTGGTGGCGTATTTCTGTTTTGTTTGTATTTTATTTTGTAGGCGGTTATTTTATTTATGCCTCTATGTTTGCAGCGATCGGTGCAGCTTCCGGAGACGATATAAATGATGCACAATCCTTGACCATACTTGTTACCATTCCCATTTTATTGGCTATGTATGTTATGTTTCAGGCAATCCGGCTGCCAGATAGTTCGTTAGCAATGTTTGCATCCTTGTTTCCATTTTTTAGTCCAATTGTAATGCCAGCCATGTTGGCTTTCGATCCACCCTGGTGGCAAATTGCGTTGTCATTGGTCTTGCTTTTTGCGTTTAGTTATTTTATGATTTGGATTGCTGCACGGATTTATCGTACCGGAATATTAATGTATGGTAAAAAAGCAAGTATAAAAGAATTGGGCAAATGGATTTGGAGAGGTTGATTCTAATTTCGTCCAATCTTTGCTTTATTAAACCATGAAAATTAGTGGATTCACCTTCATGAGGAATACAAGTACTTTGTATTACCCTTTTCTGGAATCCATCCAATCAATATTACCCATTCTAGATGAATTTGTAATCGCGATGGGAGATAACGATCCCGATGATCAAACAGAATTCTTGGTACGAGGATTAAATTCTGATAAAATTAAAGTTATCAAGACGTTTTGGGATTTGGATAAGTATAAAAATGGAACCATCTATGCGCAACAAACGGATTTGGCAAAAGAAGCTTGTACCGGTGATTGGTTGTTTTACTTACAATCAGATGAAGTGGTTCATGAAAACTATTTGGAACCCATTGTAACACATTGTAAGAACTATTTAATGGATTCCTCGGTTGAAGGATTTTTATTTGACTACAAACATTTTTGGGGGGATTACAACCATTACATTCAATCGCATTGTTGGTATCCACAAGAAATTCGCATCATTCGCAATCGAAAGGATATTCATTCTTACGGGGATGCACAGTCTTTTAAATCAATTGAACATTTTGATTATGTAAACTATCGAACCAAAATAGGAACCCGAAAGTTGCAAGTAAAAAAAATACCCGCCTCCATTTATCATTATGGATGGGTAAGACCCCCTGAATGCATGCAAACTAAATCAAAAGTGATGGACGGTTTTTACCATGATAAACAAAAGGTACAAGCCAGTTACAATGCCAAACCGATGCATTTTGATTATGGAAATATGAGCAAACTCACACGTTTTAATGAAAGCCATCCTGCAGTTATGCATTCATTTATTGAAAAATTTAATTGGGCAGAACGGTTAAACTATTCAAAGGATTACAAACCAAAACGGGCTTTGTTAAAACATGAAAAAATCAAATACAGAATACTCAGTTGGATTGAACAAAAATTATTAGGCGGCAAGCAATTATTTGGTTATTCGAATTGGGTGATTTTGAAAAACCAGTAATTCAAGAAGCGGACTTATTATGCTTCAAATTTTAGAAAATTTGAACTTACAAATTCCTAATATTTAATTTCAATTAATTCTGTTAAAGGCCTGGATTGGCAAGTAAGTATGTACCCCTGTTCGATTTCTTCTGGTTCAAGTGCCAGGCTAACATCCATATGCACATTGCCTTGAATAATTTTAGCCATGCAGGTAGAACACGCACCGCTGGAACAGGAATAAGGTGGATCTAATTTAGCATCTAAAATGCTGTCTAAAATCTTTTTATTACCAGGAACTTGAAGTTCGTGTGTTTTATTATTTAAATGTACAATTAAGCGAACTGAACTTAAATTTGAAATTTTAGAATCACTTGATGGATGCAGCGGTATTGTAAAGTATTCTGCATGCACCGCTTTAGGATCAATATTGGAAAGTAATAAATTTTCTTTAGTACCTTCTATAAAATCACCAGGACCGCACAGGTAGTATTGGGAATTTAAATTGCGAGGAGGATATTTTTCGAAGAATTTCTGAATAGAATCTTTATTGATGCGACCTTTTAATCCTTCCCAAATTTTCTTTTTACTTGCTAAAAAAGGAAGTAAATTTCCTTTTAATCTGCTTAATGTAAATTCAACATAAAACTGATCCTGATACTTTTTGCTTAAATCAATCAGCTGTTTATGAAACATAATGTCTTCTTCGGTTCGGTTTCCATAAAACAGGTAAACATTTGATTTTGGCTCATTTTCCAACAAAGATTGGATCATTGAAAAAATAGGAGTGATACCACTGCCTGCTGCAAAGAAGTAATAATTCTGTCTTTTTTCTGAATCTGGTTTAATAAAGAAATGACCTTCAGGACCTGATAATTCCAGGGAATCACCGGCATTAAGTTTATCAAAAATAAAATTTGAAACAATGCCATCATCTACTTTCTTAATGCTAATACTGATTTCATTCTGACCGGGGGCAGAACTCATCGAATAGGATCTGCGATATTCTTTGTCTTTAATTGTTAATTTAAGAGTCAGATGTTGACCCGGATGAAATGTATTAAATTCTTCAGGTAATTCAATTGCTTTGAAATGTAAGCTGACGGAATCTTTGGTTTCAAAGGTTTTTTCTGAGACCGGAATTTTGTAAAAATGCATGACCCTTAATCGATTTAATACAAAACCGATAAATCTATAATTTGTTTAGGCTGCAATGGAAATGGTTTATTTTTTCAACAAATCTCTGATTTCAGTCAACAGATCGTCTGTAGTGGGTTTAGGCAAACCAACAGGTTCTACAAATTTGATTCGGTTTACAAACTTTATAATCAAAAACATTACAAATGCGATAATAAGGAAATTGATGAATGCTGAAATCATCCGTCCATAAAGAATGGCAGACTCTGAAGTGGTCACTTTACCATCCGGACCTAAAATTTCAGGCGACAAGACCCATTTGGCTTGCGCTAAATCACCCATTTGAAAAATTTGGCCAACTAATGGCATGATGATTCCATCAACAAATGCTGAAGTAATTCCTCCGAATGCTGTAGCCATTACTAAACCAATGGCGATGTCAATCAAGTTTCCCTGAAGTGCAAATTTTTTAAATTCTTTAAACATGATCTATGTTTTAAATTAAAGAGCCACTCTTCAAAAATACAATTAAAAAACAATTTGACTATGAATTCACCAATTCCTGGCGAATTTTATTTAAGGCAGAGCCTTCTTTTATCCATTGAATTTGTTGAAGGTTGTAGGTATGCGCAAGATCAAACGATTCTTCTGAACCATCAGAATGTTTCAATACCATTTGAAAGTTTTTACCTGGAGCCATTGAATCCAATCCAATTAAATCAATTTGATCATCCTGTCTTATTTTATCATAATCTGCCGGATCGATAAATGTTAAAGCCAGCATGCCTTGTTTTTTCAAATTGGTTTCGTGAATCCGGGCAAAGGACTTCACAATAACAGCTTTAACACCTAAATAGCGGGGCTCCATAGCAGCATGTTCACGCGATGAACCTTCACCATAATTTTCTTCCCCAAACACGACAGTTGATATGCCTGTTTTTTTATACAATCGCGCCGAATCAGGAACGGCCGAATATTCATTACTTACAAAATTTAATACCTTGTTACTTTCGCCATTAAAAGCATTGATCGCTCCGATAAAACAATTGTTGGAAATATTCTCCAAGTGTCCGCGGAATTCTAACCAAGGGCCAGCCATTGAAATATGATCGGTAGTACATTTTCCTTTTGCTTTTATCAGAATGCGCATATTTAACAATTCTGACGATTGAATCGGTTGAAAGGGTTGTAGTAGTTGAATTCGTTGACTTTGAGGATTGACCAGGACTTCAATAAATTCCGAATTGGCAGCGGGAGCTTCAAATCCGGCATCAGCCACTTCAAATCCAAACACTGGAAGTTCTACACCAAATGGTGGGTCCAGTTTAACCAATTCGCCGTCTTCATTTTTTAAGAAATCCGTCAATGGGTTAAAGCTTAAGCTGCCTGCAATAGCGAGTGCCGTAACAATTTCAGGGGAAGCAACAAAAGCATGTGTACTGGAATTGCCATCATTTCGTTTTGAAAAATTGCGATTAAATGAGGTAATAATCGAATTTTTTCGGTTGGGATCATCCATGTGTCGTTTCCACTGACCGATACACGGGCCGCACGCATTTGCCAGAATCACGCCACCCATTTTTTCAAAAGATTCAAGGATTGAATCCCGATCCACCGTATATCGGATTTGTTCAGAACCAGGGGTCACTGTAAATTCTGATTTAACTTTTAAATTTTTAGAAACAGCTTGTTGCGCAAGGGATGCTGCACGGGATAAATCTTCATAAGATGAATTAGTGCAAGATCCAATCAATCCAACTTCTAGTTTATCCGGATAGTTGTTTTCTTTTACCGCTTTTGCAAATTGTGAAATGGGCCAGGCTAAATCGGGTGTATACGGACCATTAATATGAGGTTCCAAACGATCTAAATCGATTTCTATAACCTGATCAAAATAAGTAGCCGGATTTTGATAACATTCCGGATCTCCGGTGAGATCATCTTGAATTCGGTCACAAAGATCCGCAACTTCTGCACGATGGGTTGCCCTTAAATAGCGGCCCATCGATTCATCATAACCAAATGTTGAAGTCGTTGCACCAATTTCTGCGCCCATATTGCATATAGTTCCTTTCCCGGTGCAGGAAAGTGAACGAGCACCGTCTCCAAAATATTCTACAATGGCACCAGTACCCCCTTTTACAGTTAAAATTCCGGCAACCTTTAGAATAATGTCTTTGGAAGAAGTCCAACCCGATAATTTACCTTTTAAATGAACGCCAATAATCTTAGGCATTTTTAATTCCCAGGCCATACCGGTCATTACATCCACAGCATCCGCACCACCAACTCCTATGGCAACCATGCCAAGTCCTCCAGCATTGGGTGTATGAGAATCCGTTCCAATCATCATCCCACCAGGAAATGCATAATTTTCTAATACAATCTGGTGAATAATCCCAGATCCAGGTTTCCAAAATCCTATTCCGTATTTATTGGAGATCGATTTCAGAAAATCATAGACCTCTTTATTTTCACTATTTGCAGTACTTAAATCTCTGCTAGCCCCATTTTCAGCAAGAATTAAGTGATCGCAATGGACCGTTGAGGGCACCGCTGTTTTGCTTTTACCGCAGGTCATAAATTGCAATAAGGCCATTTGGGCCGTTGCATCTTGCATGGCCACGCGATCCGGGGCAAAAAAGACATAATCTTTTCCGCGCTGGTATTCTTTTAATGGAGAATCTTCGTGTAAATGGCTGTATAGGATCTTTTCTGTAAGCGTTAAGGGTCGGCCCAAGCTTAGTCTTATCAAATCAATGCGTTCACTCAGACGGGCGTAATGGCTTCTGAGCATATCTATATCAAATGGGGAAGTATTCATAAAATGGCTATTGGTTTAATTGATTTTGAATTCCATCAGGATCGATTATCCTAAAACAAACAATCAATTGATCGTTAGAGTTGGAAATAGGGCGGCAAAATTAAGCTTCGGGGCTCATTTTACAAAATAGGAACGGGGTCTTCTGACGTTGTATCTTTGAATATGCTTAAAAACGTTTTTATTTTAACTTCCTTGGTTTTGGTGTTTTCTTGCTCAAAACAAGAAGAAGGACAATTTCAATTGGAATATCGAATGAGTCTCGAACTGCCACCGGATGCAAATCCGCTTTTTACCCATGTATTTGAAAAGTCAATTGCTTCCGACTGGAACAATTTTTTAGCAGCTCACAATCTCAGTCAAACGGATATTTTAAAAATCAGGCCCAGGTCAGTGATTCTATCACCCGTTTTTAACAATGCCATCAGTTATGGTATTATATCAGAAGCTCATGCTTCCATGTATGATCTAAATGATCCGGGAGGATTGTTACCCATAGGGGATCTATACGATAACATCCGTTCAGATGATGAGCTGGTTTTATTACCAGGCCTTGCGGATGTAAAAGATTTGATAAAAAATGAGGAATTTATTTTAAAGCTGGAGTTAAATCTGAGACAATTTCCTGGATCTGTTTCAGACCATTTTCTTACGGTACAGTTTGATGTATTTGTAAACTAAAAAAAACGGATTACGAATTTATATTCAATCCGTAATCCGTAATCCGTAATCCATAATCCGTAATTCGTAATTGTATTCTCGTTACGGTTTTTTCATTTTGTTTGCAAAATCACCGCCTTTAAATACACTCATTTTAGCAGGATCTACAAATTTATTCATTGCCATTCTAATTTGCTCTGGAGTCAGGTTGTTGATTTTGGATTCAAAATCTTCTGTAAATTTCATAGTTCTGCCAATATTTAACATTGAATTTAAAGTACCTGAAAGTTGAGCATCTTGAGATCTGCCTACTTTACGAGATTGCAGGTAACCGGATTTAGCATCTTTTAATTCTTGTTCGGTAAATCCTTCTTTAAGCATTTTTTCCAACTCTTCTTTATAAGCAGCTTCGAGGCGATCGCGATTTTCAGGAGCATAAATTGCGTAAATCATAAATCCGCCGCTTTTATCCTGAGAGTCAGCAAATAGCTGGGATCCAACACCATAACTAATTCCTTCTTTTTGGCGGATTCTGGTTGCCAGTCGGCTGTTTAAAAACCCACCACCAAAAATATAGTTTCCAAGTACCAATGCAGGATAATCCGGATCGTCATCACGAAGATTCAGATTCATACCAGCTAAAAACATGGCATTTGCTTTATCAGGAGTTTCTATGTTTTCATTGGTTGGTTTAACGTCTACATAAACATCTTCAAGACGTTTGTATGCATTTGCACTTTTCCAATTAGCTAGTTGTTTAGAAATGGTTGATTTTACTTCGGCTTCTTCAAAATCGCCTACAATGGCAATGGTAGCATTATTAGCTCCATAAAAATCTTTATAGAATTGTTTACAATCCTCCAATTTAACGTCTTTAATTGCTTGAATTTCTTCTTCAATTGTTTTTATATATCGAACATCATCTTTTGGATAAGGATTTAAATGCCTTTGAATGGCATTGCCAACCAATGCCTGAGGATCTGATTTTTGTTCTTCTGTTCCAGCCAATTCTTCATTGCGCAATTCTTCAAATTCTTTTTCATTAAACGCAGGTTGTTTTAAAACTTCCGTTACTAAATTCATAACTGCTGGTAAATTTTCTTTAGTTGTTTGAATGTTGACACTTAAAGTGCCCCCTGAACCAAAAAATCCAACACGTGCTTTCAATTTATCAAATTCATCTTTTATAGCTTGTCTGGATTTTGTTGTAGTGCCTTTATCCAACATACTGGCTGTAAAAGAACTGATCGTTGATTTGCCTTTTAAATTCATTTCATTGCCAAATCGAAGGGTGATGTTGGCATTGACTACATTTCCTTTTGTTGCTTTTGGAAGCAAAGCATATTTAATTGAATTGGCTTCTTGACCCCGATGGGTGCGGCTTTCAATATTAGCAGGTGATGGATCGAATTCTTCGCCTTGTGCCACCAAGGGATCTCCTTTGTAATCTTTTACCAGGGCTTTAATATCAGGCGCTCCAGGAATTTCAGCACGATCTGGTTTTGCTTCCGGATAAAACATCCCAATGGTCCGATTGTCTGGTTTAAAATAAGTTGATGCAACGCGTTGTACATCTTCAGGTGTAATTTTTCGGATGTTGTCTCTATAAATAAAGGCCAACCTCCAATCACCCATTCCGATGTATTCACTGATAGACCTACCAACAAATTCGGTGTTTCTAAAAGATAATTCAAAATCTTTAATCTGTTTGTTTTTTGCACGATCCACTTCTTCTTTGGTTGGTGGATTTGTACGAATGTCGTCAAGTGTTTTAAGGAGAATGGTCCGAGCTTCTTCCAGTGAATTTTCTTTACGTACCTGAACGCCAAAATAAACAAAGCCGGGTTCTTTTAATGTAGCGCACCAACCAAATTGACTAGACGCTTTTTTGGTTTCTACTAACGCTTTGTATAATCTTCCGGAAGGTTCGTTGGTCATGATGTCAGCAAGGATGTCAGCAGCAGCTGCATCTTTGTGCGATCCGGGTGGTATGTGATATAAACAAGAAACGACTTGCACGTCACCAACACGTTTCAATACGACATTGCGTTCTCCATCTTGTGTCGGCTCATCGGTATAAGTAGGTATTAATTCACGACTTGGTTTTTTAAGTGGTGAAAAATATTTGTGAATCAACCACAAGGTTTTCTTTTCATCAATTTTACCTGCCACCATTAAAACGGCATTGTCTGGTTGGTAATATTTTTTATAAAATCCCTGTAAACGTTCGATGGGTACCTTTTCAATATCGGCACGCGCTCCGATGGTTGATTTTCCATAATTATGCCAGAGATAAGCTGTTGATAAGACCCGTTCCATTAAAATACTTCCTGGATCGTTTTCACCACTCTCAAATTCATTGCGCACCACAGACATTTCTGTATCCAGATGTTTTTTCGCAATAAATGAATTAACCATCCGGTCAGCTTCGAGATCCAATGCCCAATTCAGATTTTCATCAGTGGCTGCAAAGGTTTCAAAATAATTCGTACGATCATACCAGGTAGTACCGTTTGGTCTTGCTCCATGTTTTGATAATTCGTTTGGAATGTCCGGATGTCTGGGAGTTCCTTTAAAAACCATGTGCTCTAAGAGATGGGCCATACCCGTTTCTCCATAGCCCTCATGTCTGGAACCTACTTTATAGGTAATGTTTACGGTCACTGTTTGTTTGGATTGGTCAGGATACAATAATACCTGCAAGCCATTGGGTAAAAAGTACTCGGTAATTCCTTCAACGCTTGCACCTTTCGTAAAACCAGGGGGCATGCTTGAATAATCCGTTGCAGTTGTTTTTGCTTTAGCAGGACCAGCTTTTCCTGCTTTGGATGGTTTGCCTGTTTGGCTGAAAACCAGGCCAAAATTTAAGGCCAAAATTAAGATTAATAAATAATTACGCATATGATTTTTATTTAATATAAATTTTTAACTACCTTGTCTCCTG
>OBID01000934.1_pt1 | contig 10633 bp, 7 predicted proteins | sample 1519781 | NCBI WGS metagenome assembly OBID01 (sample SAMEA3991478, study PRJEB22521) | metagenome | biome: anthropogenic terrestrial biome; feature: sewage plant; material: sludge | place: Sweden | collected 2012-09-26
GGCGATGGCGTTCTGCGAAGCCTTGCGAGTCGCGATGTTCTCGGCCTTCTCACGGCAGGTGGCGATGTAGGCGGCCTTGGTTGCCTCCCAGTTGGCTGGCAGATCGCCTTTCATGACGCGCCGTTCGAACTCGGCAGCTTCAGCCGGGAAAGCGGTGCGGTAGGCAGCGAAACGGTTGCTCCAGTTTTCTTCGAAGACGGCACCGGCAGACTTGCGATTCCAGGCGGCGTAGACGTCGGCCGGGATTTCGAAGGCTGGGTGGTTCCAGCCGATGTATTCGCGGGCGGCAGCAATTTCGTCCTTGCCAAGCGGTGCTCCGTGGCAGTCGTGCGAGCCTTGCTTGTTCGGCGAACCGGCGCCGATGGTCGTCTTGCAGCAGATCAGGCTCGGCTTGTCGGTGACGGCCTTGGCGGCGAGCAGGGCGCGTTCGACGGCGTCGGAATCATGGCCGTCAACGCCGGCGATGACATGCCAGCCGTAGGACTCGAAACGCTTCGGGGTGTCGTCGGTAAACCAGCCTTCGACGTGGCCGTCGATGGAGATGCCGTTGTCGTCCCAGAAGGCAATCAGCTTGCCAAGGCCCAGCGTGCCAGCCAGCGAGCAGGCTTCGTGCGAAACCCCTTCCATCAGGCAGCCGTCGCCGAGGAAGGTGTAGGTGTGGTGATTGACGATTTCGTGACCGGGCTTGTTGAATTCGGCGGCCAGCACCTTTTCGGCCAGCGCGAAGCCGACGGCGTTGGTGATGCCCTGGCCGAGCGGGCCGGTGGTTGTTTCGACGCCAGCGGTGTAGCCGTATTCGGGATGGCCCGGGGTCCGGGCGTGCAACTGGCGGAAATTTTTTAGGTCGTCGATTGACAGGTCGTAGCCGGTCAGGTGCAGCAACGAATAGATCAGCATCGAGCCGTGGCCGTTCGACAGGACGAAGCGGTCGCGGTCAGGCCAGTTCGGGTTGGCCGGGTTGTGACGCAGATGGCGACGCCAGAGAACCTCGGCAATTTCCGCCATGCCCATCGGGGCACCCGGATGGCCGGAATTGGCCTGCTGGACTGCATCCATGGCCAAAGCGCGGATGGCGCCAGTCAGTGGAGAAAACTTGGGGAGATTGCTGACGCTCATGATCCGGAAATCCAGCCTGCTGAAAAGCCTAAATTATCCGGGAAATGCCCTCTCTTGGGTAGGGCAATATGGCAAAACGGCAGGTCGGGGCGACCTGCCGTCCGCGCGTTTGGCCATGCTTACTGAATTTTCGGGTCGAAATTGATCATCATCAGGATGCCCTGGCCTCCACCGAAGCTGCCACCGGTGTAGGCGACGCTGCCCTGGCCGGCATAGACTGCTTCGTAGCGATGGCTGTCGCCGCCGAAATAGAAGGGAATCCAGGCCTTGGCCGTGACGTAGGCGCGAATGTTCGACGTCACGCCCAGAATGCGCTCGACTTCGGATTGATGCATGCCGATCTGCAGTTTGGACCACTTGCTGCCCGATGGAATGCTGCCGTAAACCTCGCCGTCGAAAGTGCCATCCTTGGATTTGACAACGCAAGGGTTGCAGGCCTTGCCCGTGGCGGGGCTTTCCTTGGCAGGCGGAGGCGGCGGTGCGGCTGGTTCGGCTGCTTTGGTCGTTGCTGCAGCCTTTGGCTTGGCTGGCTCGCAATCGACAGGAGCTGCCTCGCCCTTCTTAGCGGCTTTTGCCTTGGTGGTTTCCTTCGTGCTTTTTTTCTTGGCCGCAGGTTCCGGCGGGCATTCCGGTTTGGTGGCAACCGGAGCAGGAGCTGGTGCCGCGGTGGACTGAGGTTGCGGTGCTGTTTCCGCTGGCTTGGACTCGTTGCTCTTGCAGCCGGCCAGGATCGTGCCGGCGGCAAGGAGTAATGCAAGGCTCAATTGTTTCATCGTGTAGTCCTGTGACGTTGTCGAATGGGGAAATGGTGCAGGTCAGTCGGTGTGGTAGCTGGTGACGCGGTCGACTTCGCTTTTCGATCCCAATATGACCGGCACGCGTTGATGAAGTTTCTCCGGCTGGATGTCAAGGATGCGCTGCCGGCCGGTCGTTGCTGTGCCGCCAGCCTGCTCGATGAGCAGGGCCATCGGGTTGGCCTCGTACATCAGGCGCAGTTTGCCACCCTGAGCCTTGAGCTTGCTGTCCACCGGGTACATGAAGATGCCGCCGCGCGTCATGATGCGATGCACGTCGGCCACCATCGAGGCCACCCAGCGCATGTTGTAGTCCTTGCCGAGCGGTCCTTCCTTGCCGCTCTGCATTTCGGCGACATAGCGCTGAACCGGCGCTTCCCAGAAACGCTGGTTGGCCATGTTGATCGAGAATTCCTTGGTGTCGACCGGGATCTGCACGTTTTCCTGGCTCAGGATGAACTGCCCTTGTTCGCGGTCGAGCGTGAAGACGACGACGCCGTCGCCCACGGTGAGGACGAGGAGCGTGGTCGGGCCATAAACCGCGTAGCCGGCGGCGACCTGCGCCGTTCCTGGCTGCAGGAAAGCGGCTTCGGCGGCCGCAGGGGTCGACAAGTCGGCCCCTTCTGGGCACTTGAGGACCGAGAAAATGGTGCCGATGGAGACATTGACGTCGATGTTCGACGAGCCGTCGAGCGGGTCGAAGGTCAGGAGGTATTCGCCCTGCGGATAGCGGTTGGGAACGAGATGGGGTAAGTCCATTTCCTCGGAAGCCATGGCGGCGAGATGGCCGCCCCATTCGTTGGCGTCGAGCAGGATGTCGTTGGACAGTACGTCGAGCTTCTTCTGGGCTTCACCCTGCACATTGTCGCTGCCGGCTTCGCCGAGTACGCCACCCAGCCCGCCCTTGCCGATGGCGACCGAAATGGCGTGGCAGGCGCGCGAGACAATTTCGATCAGGAACTTGAGGTCGCCGGTGATGACGCCCTTGTTGCGTTGCTCTTCGGTGAGATAGCGTGCCAGCGTGCGCTGTGCCATGAGAACCCCTGCTTCAATGACAAAAGCGCGATTTTACTCTGCCGGGCTTCCGGGCGCTTGCTGAGCGCATTGTTTGGCGTGCAGGAAGGTAAATGCGGCAGTGCCGCTCAGAGGTTTGCTCATCAGGTAGCCCTGAACCTCGTCGCATCCGTTGGTGCGTAGCAATTCCAGCTGGTCTTCAGTTTCGACACCCTCGGCGATGACTTTCAGGCCAAGCGTGTGGGCCAGTGCAATCGTGCCGAAGGCGATGGCCCGGTCGTTGAGGTCGAATTCGATGTCGGCGACAAACGAGCGGTCAATTTTGAGGTGGTCGATCGGGAATAGTTTCAGATAGGCCAGCGAGGAATAACCCGTCCCGAAATCGTCAATGGCCAGCGTGACACCCATGCTGCCCAGGCGCTGGAGGATGAGCACGGCCTCCTGCGGGTTTTCCATCACTGAGCTCTCGGTTATTTCGAGTTCGAGTAATTCAGCCGGAAGTCCGGATATGGTGAGTACGTTGGCGACGGTCTCGCAGAAATCGCGGCGGCGCAACTGGCGGGCCGAAACGTTGACGGCGATACGCACCGGCTTCAGACCCGCATCGATCCAGCGCTTCATTTCGCGGCAGGCGGTGGCGAGGACCCAGTCGCCAATCTCGACAATCATGCCGGTTTCCTCGGCGACCGGGATGAAACGGTCCGGGGGGATCATGCCATCCGTCGGGTGATGCCAGCGGAGCAGGGCTTCGACACCCGTCGGCGAACCATCGCCGGCCAGGAATTGCGGCTGGAAACACAGCGCAAGCTCGTTGCGGGTGATGGCATGACGCAATTTGTGTTCGATGCTCAGACGTTCCGAGGTGATCTGGTTCATCTCGGCGGCAAAAAACTGGAAATTGTTTCGGCCCGCAGCCTTGGCGTGGTACATCGCCGTGTCGGCATTTTTCAGGACAGTGTCGCCATCCGGTCCGTCGTCCGGAAAGAGGCTGATACCAATTGACGGACTGGTATGCAGTTCGTGCCCGTTTGCCTCGATCGCCGTAGACAAGGCGGCGATGGCCTTGCTTGCGACAGCCGCCGCATCAGCGGCGGAGGAAATTCCGGGCAGGATGATGATGAATTCATCGCCGCCGAGGCGGGAGACGAAATCCGTCTCGCGGACGACGGCAGATAGTCGGCAAGCCACTTCGCGCAATAACTCGTCGCCAATCTGATGACCAAGGGTGTCATTGATGATCTTGAAGCGGTCAAGATCGAGAAACATCATGGCGATCTTCCAGCCGTGCCGCCGGGCTTCGGGCAGTAGCTGGGCAAGCCGCATGAGCAGGGCCATGCGGTTGGGCAGGCCGGTCAGCGCATCGTGTTGTGCGATGTGCCGCATGCGCTCCTCGGACTGCTTGCGTTCCGTGATGTCGGCTAGGATCCAGACGTAATGGGCCGGCAAGCCGCTTTGCGGGTCATCGACGCGGTTGACCCGCGTTCCTGCCGGAAAACGGTCACCGTTCTTTTTGGTGATGTCGAGTTCGCCCTGCCAGGATGCGCGCAGGGCAAGCTCAGCCTCGAAAGGCCCTTGCTGCTGCTTTTCTCCGAGTTCGATCAATCCGAAAACGGTCTGCCCGACCAGTTCGAAGGTTTCATACCCGGTCATCTGCGTGGTCGCCGGGTTGATTGACAGGATGCGGTGCACTTCGTCGGTAAAAATGATGCCGGCCGGCGTGTGGGTGTACACCTTTTGCGCCAGTTGTTCGCGTTCGGCGCTGGCGCGCTGCTCGGATGTATCGGTGTAGGTCGTGATGAATCCGGCTAGATCCTGGCCGATGAAGAGCGGTTCTTTCTGGATCTGGTAGGAGCGCCCATTGGGGTGGGTTTCTTCCTCGCGGCTGGCTTCGAATTTACCGACTTGGGCCGTAATCGAGCAGACCAGTTCGTCCGCGTCGCCGCATCCATAGTCACCGCGGGCGACACGGATGCTGATCACGGCAGAGAGATGAATGCCTTCCATGATGGCTTCTGGCGGAAGGTCCAGGGCCTCGATAAAGCCCTGATTCCAGACGCGAAGACGCAGCTGCTCGTCGAACACGCTGATGCCTTGGGGCATGCTCGATACAACTGCCTGCAGATACGCCAACTGGCGTCGCGTATCGACTGATGGCGCTGAGAACGGGGTGGGCAGGTTCAACGAGGTAAGCGAACAGAAATACGATACCGAATCATAACTTAGCCCTCATTTGCGTGCTATTTGTATAAGTAAATTCTTTATTTCTGACAAATGTTTGCTATATCTGCCATTTGATGGAGCAGCCGATCGACGCAATCTGCTCTCGTGGCCCTTCGCCATCACAGACAACCGCCAACATCGCCTCGTAAAGTTCACGGCGTGCATTTTCAGCGCCAGGGGTGCGACCGGAAGCGTCGAGGCGACCACGGTACTGAAGTTCAAGCCTGGCGTTGTAGCCAAAAAAGTCTGGGGTACAAACGGCCCCGTAGGCACGAGCGACAGCCTGGGTTTCGTCGTAAAGATAAGGAAACGGGAAGGAGCGTTCTTCCGCCCAGCGCGCCATTGATTTTGGCGAATCTTCCGGGTAGACCGTGACATCGTTGCTCATGATGGCCACGCAACCGATGCCGTGCCCGGCCAGATCGCGGCAATCGCGGATCAGGCGGTCGATGATCGCCTTGACGTAGGGGCAATGGTTGCAGATGAACATCACGAGCAGCCCGTTCGGGCCGCGGCAACTGGCGAGTGTGTGGCGTTTGCCATCAACGCCCGGCAGGTCGAAATCGACGGCCGGTCGGCCAAAGTCGCAGACGGGAGGGTTCAAGGCGACCATGTTTTTCCACTCCAAAACGCATTTCGCCCATAATAGCACCGATGAATTTACCCCGTTTTTACTGCCGAGAAGCCCTGTCGTCGGGGGCTCACGTTGAACTTCCCGAACCTGTGGCACGCCACGCGGTACGGGTGCTGCGCCTGCCACCCGGGGCGCCGATGATCCTGTTCGATGGGCGCGGCGGCCAGTATCCGGCGCATATCGAGCGCATCGAGCGCGACCGGGTCATGGCCGTGCTGGGCGCCTGGGAGGATATCGAGCGGGAGTCGCCGCTGGCGATTACGCTGGTGCAGGCGTTGCAGGCTGGTGACAAGATGGATTTCACCATCCAGAAGGCGGTGGAACTGGGTGTCCGCGACATCGTGCCGGTCGAGAGCCGGCGCAGTGTCCTGCGTCTGGCCGGTGAGCGAGCCGGCAAGCGGGTGGCGCACTGGCAAGGGGTTGTTGCCTCGGCTTGTGAGCAATGCGGCCGCAATCAGGTGCCCCTGGTGGCGCCGCTGGAAAAGTTGGAAAACTGGCTGGCCAGGCCGGCCCATGGCGTCATGCGCCTGATGCTGGCGCCAGAGGCCAAGCACACACTGGCCTCGATCCGGCCTGTTGGTGAGGTGCAACTGCTGATCGGGGCTGAAGGGGGGCTTGATCCGCAGGAGATGATCGCGGCGGAGTCGGCTGGTTTTCAGGCGGTGCGCATGGGACCGCGCATTTTGCGAACGGAAACGGCGGGCCTGGCTGCCTTGGCTGCGATGCAGGTACTTTGGGGTGACTTCAGGGGGGAGTAAAGAATGTTCGAGTCAGCAGAGCTTGGCCACAAGATTGACAAGGAAACCTTCAAAAAAGAAGTGCCGCTATTGCGCGCTGCCTTGCTTGACGCGCAGTACGACATGCTGGAGAAAAAGGACTTCCCCGTTGTCATTCTGATCAGCGGGGTCGACGGTAGCGGCAAGGGCGAAACGATCAACCTGCTGTATTCGTGGATGGATCCGCGCCATATTTCGACGCTGGCCTTCTCGGAGCCTTCCGACGAAGAACGCGCCCGTCCCTACATGTGGCGCTACTGGCGCGCCCTGCCGCCCAAAGGCAAGGTCGGCATCTTTGCCGGCTCGTGGTATTCGCAGCCGATTACCGACCGTATCAACGGTGACATGCGTCGTTCCGAACTCGATGAGCGTCTCGACGATATCAATCGCTTCGAGGCCATGTTGGTCAACGAAGGGGCGTTGGTTCTCAAGTTCTGGTTCCATCTTTCCAAGGATGGCCAGAAGACGCGACTCAAGGCGCTCGAGAAAAACCCGAACACGGCCTGGCGTGTTACCAAGGAAAGCTACGATCGCCTGAAGACCTACAACAAGTTGCAGGAAGTGGCCGGCCATGTCCTGCGCGTCAGCAATACCGCCCATGCGCCGTGGATCATCGTCGAGGGCACCGATGACGAATACCGTTCGTTGACGGTCGGCCGCATCGTGCTTGAGGCGATGAAGCGTCGATTGCAGCAGACCGGGCGCCAGCAGGTGCCGGTGGCGCCGCCGATCGTCCATGCCATTGACCAAAAGAATGTGCTCAGTGAACTGGACCTCAAGCAGAAACTGGCCAAGAAGGATTACGAAAGCCAGCTGGCCAAGTATCAGTCCCGTCTTGCTGAACTGGCGCGCGACCCGCGTTTTGTTGGCAAGCGTTCGCTGGTGCTGGTTTTCGAGGGTTCGGATGCGGCCGGCAAGGGTGGCACCATTCGGCGCATTGGTGCGGCGATCGATGCCCGGCAGTACCAGATCGTGCCGATTGCGGCACCAACCGAGGAAGAACGGGCGCAGCCTTATTTGTGGCGTTTCTGGCGGCATCTGCCGCGTACCGGGCGGGCGGCGATTTTCGACCGATCGTGGTACGGCCGCGTATTGGTTGAGCGTGTGGAAGGTTTTTGCACCGAGGCAGACTGGCTGCGTGCGTATGCCGAGATCAACGACTTCGAGCACCAGCTGGTCGATGCCGGTGCCATCGTCGTCAAGTTCTGGCTGCAAATTAGCGCTGACGAGCAGTTGCGCCGTTTCAAGGAGCGCCAGGACACCGAGTTCAAGCGCTTCAAGATTACCGACGAGGATTGGCGCAACCGCGAGAAATGGGACGATTACGTTTCTGCGGTTTGCGATATGGTGGACCGCACGTCAACCGGGCTGGCGCCCTGGACGTTGGTTGAGGCCAATGACAAGAACTTTGCACGGGTAAAAGTACTGAAAACCCTGTGCGAGCGCATCGAAGCAGCGCTCAAGGACGACAACGGAAAATATTCGGAAAAATGAGCGATACCCCTTACGACGAGCATTTCGTTTCCTGGTTTCGGGCGGTCACGCCCTACATCAACGCCTTTCGCGGCAAGACCTTCGTTATTGCCTTCGGTGGCAAGGCGGTGGCCAGCGAGTTCGCCAAGACGTTGGCTTACGACGTCAATCTGCTGGTCAGCCTGGGTATTCGCCTGGTGCTGGTGCATGGGGCGCGACCACAGATCGAGGAAGAGCTGCGCGAGAAGAACCTGGAGTCCGTCTATCACCGCGGCTATCGCGTGACCGATGCCGAGGCGCTTGATTGTGTGCTCGATGCGGTGGGTAGCGTCTACCTCGAAATCGAGGCCATGCTGTCACAGGGCTTGCCCAATACGCCGATGGCCAACAGCCGCATTCGCGTCATTGGCGGCAACTTCATTACCGGCCAGCCGATCGGCGTGCTCGACGGCATCGACATGCAGTACGCCGGCAAGGTGCGCAAGGTCGATAGCGAAGGCATCAACGCCCAGCTGGGACTCGGCAACATCGTGCTGCTCAACTGCGAAGGGCCGTCGCCGACCGGCGAGATTTTCAACCTGCAGATGGAAGAAGCAGCCGAAGCGGTGGCGACCGGCATCCGTGCCGACAAGTTGGTCTATCTGACCGACAGCACTGGCGTGACCGACAAGGACGGCCAGTTGCTTGATGCCATGACGGCAGATGAAGCCTCGCAACTGCTGCGCGATGCCGACTGGCTGTCGGCCGACATCAAGCGCTACCTGCCTTGCGCCGTGCGGGCGAGCAGGACCGGGGTCGGCCGGGTGCATCTGATCGGCTTCGAACAGGATGGCGCCTTGCTGCGCGAGTTATTCACCCACGACGGCGTCGGCACTGTCGTCACTCGCGAGTCGCTGGAAAACATCCGCGAAGCCAAGCCGGACGACATCGCGGCACTGATCGCGCTGATCGAGCCGATGGAGCAGGAAGGCATCCTCGTCCATCGGCCGCGCGAACTGCTCGAGCGCGAAATCGATCATTTTTCGATCATGCTGCACGACGGCATCATCGTCGGTTGCGCTGCGCTGTACACCCATTCCGACCACGAGGCCGAACTGGCCTGTCTGGCGGTCAGTCACGAACATCGTGAATGGGGCTATGGTGAGCAGTTGATGCTGCGCATCGAGCAGCGCGCCCGCAAGTCCGGCATCAAGCGCCTGTTTGTGCTGACCACGCGCACCGAGCACTGGTTTGTCGAGCGCGGGTTCAAGGTCGGGACGGTCGATGACCTGCCGGCCAACAAGCGCGATATGTACAACTATCAGCGGCGTTCCAAGGTGCTGTTCAAAACCCTTTGATGTAGTTTCACAACGTATCAAGACGTAGCAGCGAAGCATATAAAGCCCGGTTTTTCCGGGCTTTTTTGTTTCTAGTCGTTGCGTAATGAATCGTGGCAGCGCACAATAAACGGGTGGCTAGTGAGGTGGCTACTCGCTGGCTACCTGATTTTGTGGGTAGCTAAGTGAAAAATGGGTAGCTAGGAGGGTTTTGGCATGGGAAAGCTGACAGACGTTGAACTGCGGAACTGCTTAAAGGCCGGGCAGCCAGTGAATAAGACGGACGGGGACGGCCTGACCTTTACGCTATCTGCCAAGGGAACGGCGGCGTGGACGTTGCGCTATCGGTTTGCTGGGCAACGAAAGGAATTGACCCTGGGACGCTATCCAGACATGAGCATTGCCAAGGCCCGCGAACTGGCAGCGGAAAAGCGGGTGGCAGTCAGTCAGGGTGTCGACGTTGCCCAAGAAAAGCAGGCCCGGAAAGAATCGGCCAAGCTGGCGGTAACACTGGCGAAGGTCGGGACAGTCAAGACGCTTTACGACGAATTTTTTGCCAGCCAAATCGAGGGGCAGCGCAAGAAGCCGAAAGAGGTTTCCGGGGTGTTTGCCCTGCATATCCTGCCGAGGATTGGCAACAAGCAAGTTGCAGACGTTCGCCCCGCTGATATTGACGCTCTGCTGCACCCCTTGAAGCAACGCGGCGTAATCCAAACCGCAAAGAAGGTTTTGCAGCTATCAAAGACCCTTTTCGACTACGGCATGAAGCGCCATATCATCGCGGCGAATCCAGCCGCCCCTTTCGGCTGGAAGGATGTTGGGGGCAAGATGGGGGCGCGTAGTCGCGTTTTGTCCCGTGCTGAGTTGGTCAAGTTCTTGAAGGCGATGCGGGACACGCCCAATTTTCCTCCCCATTCGGCGGCCGCCCTGAAACTGTTGCTTGCCCTGGGGGTCCGCAAAATGGAATTGCTGACTGCTACCTGGAACCAGTTCGACTTGAAGGCCGGGGAATGGCATATCCCCAAGGAACAGACCAAGACCGAGGAAGCTATCCGCATTCCGCTTTCGCCCTGGGTGGTTGGTATCCTGAAGGAACAGAAGGCGAGAGGGCATAACGCCTATGTCTTTCCGGTGCAGCGGATCGCCCCCGGCAAGCTGACGGGCTACATGGGCGAAACGACCCTGAATCATGCCCTTTACATGCTGCAATCCGACCTAGAGCCTTTCACCGTCCATGACCTACGCCGGACCGCCCGGACGCACCTGGCGGCGCTGGGTGTCGCCCCCTAC
>OBID01000935.1_pt1 | contig 10624 bp, 11 predicted proteins | sample 1519781 | NCBI WGS metagenome assembly OBID01 (sample SAMEA3991478, study PRJEB22521) | metagenome | biome: anthropogenic terrestrial biome; feature: sewage plant; material: sludge | place: Sweden | collected 2012-09-26
TATATGAGCAATTCCAATTTCAACAATACTATGCGGGTTTACCATCGTTACTTAGGTTTTTTCTTAACCGGTATTATGGCAGTATATGCTTTTAGCGGAATTATTATGATTTTCAGAGATACCGATTTCTTAAAATCCGAACGCATTATTGAAAAAACTTTTGCAACAGATATCAAAATTGAAGACCTCGGCAAAGCTATTAAAAAACGTGATTTGAAAATCGATAAAGATGAAAATGGAATACTCTATTTTAAAGGGGGCACATTCGATAAAAAAACAGGAATAGCGACATATACGGTGAAAGAACTACCCAAATTAGTAGAGAAATTAACCCATATTCACAAAGCTTCCAATAAAGATCCGCTATTTTTTCTCAACATCTTTTTCGGACTTTCGCTTTTGTTCTTTGTCCTCACTTCTTTTTGGATGTTTCTTCCAGGGTCTGAAATTTTCAAAAAAGGAATGTATTTTGTCCTTGGTGGAATTGTATTGACTCTGATTATGATTTTAGTCTGACAAAAATAAAGAAGAAACAGTACTTTATCATTTTGCCGGATAATAAGACTGGAAGATAATATTGGACAAAATGAATGGACACAATTCGAATAATTTTACCGGTTATCCAGTTTTATAAGCGATTTTTTTTGCTGAAAGACAAATATAATCGAGAACAAAACTAGAGTTAAGTTCGTTTATGTAAATGTTGAAAAGGTAAATTTACTTTTCATAATGAGGTGTCTGTTGTTGCAAAACGCACACATTTCTTTTTTTTATTAACTTTTAAAAATACATTAAAAATGAAAAGTTTAAAATTTACTATGATTTTGATGATGCTTATTGCCGGTACAAGCGAATTTGTATATGCTCAAAAGCTACCCGCTGTTGATCCCAGTCCTGCCGACATTTCTTATTTCAGGCCCAATGGTCGTAACTCTGCTCCTGTTGCTAAAATTGTCTATGGTCGCCCTATGAAAAAAGGACGAACCATGCTTGGAGATGTGGTGCCTTTTGGAAAAGTCTGGAGATTTGGAGCCAATGAAACAAGTGAAATTAAATTATATCAGGATATTACTTGTGGTGACAAAACTATTAAGGCGGGCACTTATTCTATGTATGCTATTCCGGATATGACAGAGTGGACGATTATATTTAATTCGAAGTTAGACACATGGGGAGCTTTTGATTATGATGAATCGAAAGATGTGGCCAGAATAAAAGTACCAAGCGGAAAATCAGAAGCAGAAGTGGAAGCTTTCACCATTACATTCGATGGAAAAGAAGCCGCAGCTACTATGGTTATTGCGTGGGAAAACACGATGGTAAAAGTCCCTGTAAAATATTAGTCCGACACTTAAGATAAAAGTAAGCCAGATATGAAGTCTGGCTTTTTTATTTTTGGCAATTGCATTGGTGACAGACCTTTCAAAATTGTAAGCATTTACCGAAAAATTCAGCGACTTCTGATCTACCGAAATATACTCTCTTTGACATTAAGGCAATTGTTTACTCCCATCAATAAACATTCATGTCTTCGTTAACTAGGTATTAATACTAAAAAATATATTTGCTGTATTGATAACTCTAAAGCAATTTATATTGTTACCTACCTGATTTATTTGTAAAATACCCATGTTTCGAAGCATTGTCATAAAAATTTTGTTTTCACCTTTTGCTTTATTATATGGCATCATTATATCTCTTATAAATTTTTCATACGATATTGGATTGTTGAAAGCTTCCAGATTCAGCATTCCGGTCATCGGAGTTGGAAATCTCAGCATTGGGGGTGCCGGTAAAACACCGCATATTGAGTATCTTATTGAGTTGCTCAAGGATTATATCAATGTAGCGACACTAAGCAGGGGATATAAGCGGGAGACCAAAGGATTCCGATTGGTTCAGTATGATGATACTGCTTTGACAGTTGGCGACGAGCCAATGCAGTACCGAAGGAAATATAAAGACATCGCAGTAGCCGTATCTGAAAATCGGGCTTATGCTATCCCGCAAATATTGCAGCATTATCCGGATGCGCAGACCATTTTGCTGGATGACGCATTCCAGCACAGGGCAGTACAGCCCGGTTTGAATATTCTTCTCACTTCATATGAATTATTATTTACGGATGATTATCTTCTTCCTGCTGGTAGGTTGAGAGAATGGAGATCGGGATATAAACGTGCTGACATCATTATAGTCACTAAATGTCCTGATGAACTGACTTCTGAGTCAAAAAACAAAATCATTGGTGAAATCAATCCTCAAACCCATCAGAGAATTTACTTTTCATACTACGAATACAGGCACCCTTACAATCTTTATCAGCCGTCTCAGAAAATTTATCTCGACAATGAAATGGACGTCATCCTCCTGAGTGCGATTGCCAATACAGATTATCTGATCACATATCTGGATGAAAAAGTAAAATCCATCAGTGATATTGAATACGAAGATCATCATATTTTTGATCGACATGATATCGAAAAAATTAACAAAGTTTACTCGAATCATCCAAGTGAAAGGAAGCTTATTATCACCACAGAAAAAGATGCGATGAGACTGGAATTACATAGAGACACGCTTGGTGAGATGAAGATACCGATTTTTGTACTCCCGGTAAAAGTCCGGTTTCATTTTGATGAAGGAAAGGTTTTTGATGATGATGTGAGGAATTTTCTTCTGAACTTTTTGGTATAAATTTTCTTATAGCAATGATTACACCTTATAATCCTCTCTGAGGGGGCAGAATACATCAATGATATAGCAATCTGTAATGGCTTTACCGGAATGGCTGGTATTAGAAGGGATTACGGCTATACTTCCTGGTTTTAATCTTTGTGTGATGCCGCCTACGTTCATTTCAAATTCTCCTTCCACCACATTGGAAACCTGATCGTGGATATGATGATGCTCAGGTAAAATACTACCGGCCTTAATCTTAAAATGTGCAATGGTCACTTTATCAGTGTGGATAAGTCTTCCTGTAAATCCCGGAATCAGCTCCTGATCCTTTATTTCATTCAATGACTCAAATGGCATAAGATATTATTTGTAAACTACTGATGATTTTTTATGCTGATTTATATCATCGAATAAATCTTTTCATGGTACAAGACTTCAAGATCAGTATCTATGACTTCTTTTTGTCTGTCTGCCAGATCCAGAAAATGTACGTATGCTACATCAAGTTCATCTTTTGTCAGATGGTGTCCTATTTCCTTAAATCTGTAAGCGAGTGCCGCCCTGCCTGATCTGGCCGTCAGAACGATAGAAGACTGATCTACCCCAACATCGGCGGGATTAATGATTTCATATGTCTCCCTGTGTTTGATGACGCCATCCTGATGAATGCCAGATGAATGTGCAAAAGCATTTGCTCCTACTATGGCTTTATTGGCCTGCACGGGCATTCCCATGGTTTCAGCCACAAGAATACTCATGGATTTCAGAAGAGGAGTGGTTATATTGGTGTGATATTGACCTCCGAATCTTTGCTTGATTATCATCACTGCCTCTTCCAGTGATGTATTTCCGGCTCTCTCTCCGATACCGTTTATAGTACATTCTACCTGTCTGGCACCGTTTTCTACACCTGCTATTGAATTTGCAGTAGCCATTCCCAAATCATTATGACAATGGGTACTTAAGGTAGCCTTATGGATGCCTTTAACATTATCGCGCAGATAGGCAATTTTATCCCCGTATTCATGCGGCAAACAGTATCCGGTAGTATCAGGTATATTGAGTACGGTGGCTCCTGCTTTGATGACGGCCTCACAAACTCTGGCGAGAAATTCAGGATCGGTACGGCCGGCATCTTCTGCATAAAACTCCACATCTTCAACAAAAGATTTTGCGTACTTCACCGCTGCAACAGCGCGCTCCAATATATCTTCGCGTGTAGTATTAAGCTTAAATTTTATATGATTATCAGATGTTCCTATTCCTGTGTGTATCCTTGGCCGTTTTGCACCCATCACTGCTTCACCGGCAACCTCTATATCTTTCATTACAGCTCTGGACAAACCGCAGACAGTTGCATTTTTTACTAAGGCAGCTATAGCTTGTACAGCTTCAAAATCTCCGGGACTTGATATAGGAAAACCAGCTTCTATTATGTCAACTCCGAAAAAATCCAACTGTTCTGCGACAGCCAGTTTTTGTTCTTTTCGCAACTTGCACCCGGGTACCTGCTCACCATCACGTAAGGTTGTATCAAAAATATTTATCTTTTCAGAAGACATAAATTGTCGGATTTTAATTAAATACAAATAAAGTTAACTACAAAAATAGATTTGGAATTGTCATTCCATTGAACAAATGTACCAAGTTGTTACATCTTTAAATGCCTGCATGTCAATTGTATATAATTGGTTATCAAGGTTTTAATTCTATCATTATTACAATTTGAAAGCGTTGGTTTTCACCCGTATTTATTTATTATGATGGTAATAAATAAAAAAAACGTCTGCCCTTTTGGGAGAGCAGACGAATCAAAACAAAACGAAAAACCAACTTTTCTTAACCAATCAAAATTTATATTCTTAAAACGACTTGCGCAATTGAATAGGCAAGATTATTTCTTTGTTGTTTCTATTGACCTTTATACTTACCTTGTCTCCAACTTTATTATACTTCATCGTTTTTTCAATATCGCTGTAGTTATTTATTGGCATGTTATTGATTTCGACAATAACATCACCCGGTAATAATCCTCCCATCTGGGCAGCACTTCTTCTTTCTACTTCTTCAACATAAAATCCTTTTTTGCCTTTAAGTTGAAGTCCAAACTCTTTGATCAGGTCGTCATTAACATCGTATCCACCCACACCCAGATTTGTTCTTTCTATGTTGCCGCCGTTTTCTATAATATCCTGAATTACTTTTTTCACAATTTTTGAAGGAATAGCAAATGAATAGCCTGCAAATACTCCTGTTGGTGTAGCAATGGCAGTATTAATACCTATCAATTCACCCTGAAGATTTACAAGTGCTCCGCCGCTGTTTCCGGGATTGATGGCAGCATCTGTCTGGATAAACTCCTCTATCGCTTTATCCTTTCTGATTATGTCCAGAGACCTGCCTTTAGCACTCACTATCCCTGCCGTTACTGTTGAAGTTAAATATCCAAATGGATTTCCAACCGCAAGAACCCATTCCCCCACATTGACTTTTTCCGAATCTCCCATTTTGATAGGTGTCAGATTATTGGAGCCTTCTATTTTGATCACAGCCAGGTCAGTAGATTCGTCAGTACCTACTTTTACCGCATTATACTTTTTCCCTTCGGAATCTGTCACGGTAAGTTTGTCAGCAAAACCAACAACATGATCATTCGTCACGATGTAACCGTCTGCAGAATATATTACACCGGAACCACTTCCGTTTTTTGGAGAATAAAAATTGCTTCCTCCGAAAAAATCATCAAAACCAAATAAATCTGAAAAAGGATCAACTCTTCTCTGATTTTTTCTCTTGGCTATCACCTGTTCGTCACTTTCTTCCGCATAAATATACACTACCGAACTTGTAGATTTTTTGGCACTCTCGACAAAGTCACCCATCATATTATTTGCAGGTGACATATTCATGTTTGCAAAAGTAGCTTTCGGAGTCTGTGTTTGTATGGGAGTCTGAGATCCTGAAAACTTCAGCCCTGCCAACACAATCAGACCACCTGCTATGCCCGCAACCAGTAACTGAAAATATGTCTTCATTGGTTCTAAAATTTGATGTATAACGCTTTGGTAATACTTTAGATTATCAGGTCATATACTTTTAACACAACCTTAACAGCCATTCAATTTTATGTGCAAAATCTTAAATAAATTTAGAAAAATGTGATGATTTTCAGCCCTGTTCTTTGCTTATGGATATATTTGCGTGACTTTTCATTTTTATTCAGTCAGAACAACTAAAATAACTGTTCAAATCAAACTGAGGTTTTATTTTGATAGTAAATCTTTTAAACCCCATAATCACGCATGCATCGTTTAAATCTATTAGCGATGAGGAGGCTCTTAAACAATATCTTAATACCCAAAACGTCAATTTTTTTAATCTTTTGTATGACAGATATACTGATAAGGTCTTTGCCAAATGTATTTCGATGTTGAGAGACCACGAACTGGCAGAAGATGCGACCCAGGAGATTTTTGTAAAAATTTTGCTCAGTCTTTCAAAATTTGGTGGCAAGGCCAGATTTTCTACCTGGTTGTATTCGATCACATACAATTATTGTATCGATCAGATCAGAAAGGCTAAAAAAGAAATCACATTGCCTATCTATGACAACAGTAAAACAGATCATATTGATGACGGGATGTATGATTCTGAAATAAAGGAGACCAATGTCTTTCGCCTGAAGGAGATCATGGAAAAACTCAATGCTGATGATAAGAGCATTCTCATGATGAAATATCAGGATGATTTCAGTATCAAAGAAATTTGTGTGATATTGGATAAAACAGAGAGTGCGGTGAAAATGAAAATACTGAGAGCAAAAGAGAAATTTCTGAGAATTTATAGTGAACAATACGGGGAGCTGGCATCCTGAATATTATAATACTGATATGGAAAAAAATAGTTTTAAGGAACTGGAAGAGTTATATATAAAAGAAAGAGGCAATGATGGTTCGGAGATCCGACAAAATCTGGGGTCAAACATTCAGCTTTTTAGTCTCATCAGCAACCTGATAGATTTATATCTTCCCAAAGCAGGAGGTGTCATTCAATCCTTAGCTTCATTTACTAATTCCGGTAAATCAAGAAAAATTTAATTCATATGAACTTGTTAGCAAAATTTAACCTCATGTTTGGGCAGGACATTCAAAAAGCACTTCTCGATATGCTGTTGGGTTTGGTATCTGTCATACCAAAACTCGTGACTGCAACTGCAATCCTGATCATTGGTTATATCATTGCAAAACTATTGAAGAAAATAGTCATCAGATCAGCTGAAAGACTCGGTGCGGACAGGATAACTGATCAGATAAACAATATGGATATCCTGGCAAAAAATAATGTCACCTTAAAATTAAGCGTGATATCCGGAAAGATCATCTATTATATGTTGATGCTCATTTTCGTGATGACCGCAGTAGGTGCTTTGGATATGCCTGTTCTGGCTGAGCTGATCCAGGTTTTCATCACTTTTGTGCCAAACCTGATAGCGGCATTTATTATTCTTTTATTCGGTTTGATCCTGGCTGATACATTAAAGAATGTGGTGGCTACAACTTGCAAGTCACTTGGTATGCCATCGGCCAATATTATTGCTTCCTTTGTATTTTATTTCGTATTTATCAATGTGATCATTCTGGCTTTGTCTCAGGCTAAGATAAATACCGATTTTTTTGCTCAAAACTTGTCCATTATTATAGCTGGCGGTGTACTGGCCTTTTCTATCGGATACGGATTTGCTTCCAGGGATCTTGTGGCCAGTTTTCTGGCTTCCTACTATACCCGGGACAAATTAAATATTGGCGATAAAGTGACTCTAAACGGTGTAACCGGCAAAATATCGGGTTTAGATAAATCATCAGTGACTGTGTCATCAGAAAACAAATCCGTCATTATCCCATTAAATAAGATATTGCAGGACAATATTGAAATACATCTATAGTAAATTATTCCTAAACATATTTAAATATAATTAAATTTATGAATCGTTTTTTTACTTTATTTTTTATCATCACTTCTTTGAGTAGTATTAATGCTCAGACCCTTGAAGAATTAAAAAAGCAAAAAGCCGACCTTGAAGCCAAAGCGGCTCCTATTCTTGCGGAAAGTGCTGCAATAAGTGCTGAAATAGCAGGTATCAATGCCAAAATTTCAACATTCCCGGGCTGGTATAGAGGCGCTTTCGGAACATTGGGTGCCAACTTTACCGGGAGAAATCAATGGTTTTCAGCAGGAGACCTGAAAGATTCCAGAGCTACCACCATTATGGGTAGTTTTAATGCATTTGCTAATAATATAGAGACGAAGTACTTCTGGAGAAACTCCGGGAGCCTGAACCTTGGCTGGCAAAAACTCAAAAAAGGAAATGAGGCTGTTTCCCCAAAATTTGAACCGGTAGCAGATGTGCTGAATATTACCTCACTTTTCGGATACAATGTATCTCCCAAACTGGCAGCTTCATCACTGGGCGAATACAGAACATCCATCATCAGAAACTTTAATGATCCCGGGTACTTTGACCTTGGTGTTGGATTTACATATACTCCAGCGAAAAATATGATTTTTGTTATCCACCCAATCAACTACAACTTCGTTTTTTCGAAAGATAATGCAAATTTTACTTCTTCCCTTGGATGTAAGATTGTGGGAGATTATAATACTGAATTGGCTAAAGGAGTAAACTGGCGATCAAATTTAACCAGCTTTATCAGCTATAAAAATAATAATCCTTCATTACATAATGGTACATGGACCAACTGGCTCGGATTCAATATATTTAACGGAATAGGAGTAGGTCTTGAATTTGCGCTGAGATATAGTGAGCAGGAAATCGCCAAAACACAGAATTATTATACATTGGGGTTTAGTTATAAATTATAATTCCTACTATCTAAATCCCGAGAGTAAGATAGCAGTCCGAATTAATCGGGCTGCCTTTTTAGGTTCTACATATTCCCTGGCGAAACAATCTCCATCAGCAAAGCACAGAGAATAGCTCCATATGTTCCAATGATATACCCGAATATAGCCATCAGTACACCTACACTAGCCAATGAAGGATGAAACTCATTTGCCACAATAGGTGCTGATGCCGCCCCCCCGATATTGGCCTGACTTCCGATGGCAAAGAAAAAGAAAGGAGCTTTGATAATCTTTGCCACAATGATCAGCAAGGTGACATGTACACACATCCAGATAAGGCCTATGACGATAAGTCCCGGATTGCTCATAACGGAAGACAGATCCATTCGCATTCCGATGGAAGCTACCAGTATGTATATAAAAATACTCCCTAATTTACTGGCACCCATACCCTCATAGTTTTTGACAGGGGTAAATGATAGGGCCACTCCGGCAGCGGTAGCTATCGTGATCATCCAGAAAAAACTATCCCCGAAAGTACTCAACATACCAGATGGGTTACCAACAGCCGGTATAAAGGATATCAACAGATCAGGAATCACCATACTACCCCAATGAGCCAATCCAACAGCACCAAAAGTGATACCCAAAATAATCATATAATCTTTTACAGATGGCATTCTGCTGACAGAAGCCGTAAAAGTTGACACTTTTTCTTTTAGTGTTTCGATCGCTGTCGTATCAGCCTGAAACCATCTATTGATAACTTCTTTTTTTCCTATACCAAAAAGAATAATGGCGAGCCAGATATTTGCTACCACAATATCTACCAGGACCATAGCTCCATATTTTTCCTGATTATACTGATATATTTCCAGCATGGCTGTTTGATTTGCACCACCACCTATCCAACTGCCTGCGATGGTGGAGAGGCCCCGCCACACAGCATCGAAACCTGCTCCGCCTACTGTCTCAGGTGAAAACACTGACACAATGAGGATGGCAACCGGTCCCCCCAGGATAACACCAATAGTGCCTGTAAAAAACATAATCAATGCTTTATTTCCCAGGCTAAATAGTGCTTTGATATCAATGCTCAATGTCATCAGAACCAATGCGGCAGGTAGAAGTAATCTACTTGCGACTTTATAGATAGCCAGTTTAGCCACTATGGGCTTCATATTGTCATCCATGACAAAATTTCCATCAGGACCCATCACATTCCATTCAGGAGAAATGATATTTAAAGAGCTCAATATCGAAGGCAGCAGATAACACATCAGGAGTGATGGGATGAAAGTATAGAATTTTTTCCAGAATGTATTCTCGCTGGACGATGTATAAAAAACAAAGCCTAATATAATCATCAGGATACCAAACACAACAAAATCATCAGTAAATATAGGTGGGTACTTCATGCAGGCTTATGGTTTTCTTATTGTACAATGTCACAAAACTAATCAAATAGCATAAATACGTCTCATCAGTATGTTATAATTTGAGTTTTATATTTCAGTTATAAAAAAATTGTAACGACTCATGTACTAACCAGATTGATGTTGAATATCGATTGTCTTTGGTTATTGCCAGTTGAAGATGTAAATCAATGCTTCAGTTTTGACGAAATTTTTTCCAAAAAGAGCAAAAATTATACCTGTCTGCCTTTGACAAGGTCAAAACTAAGACGTATCCGATTCGTTACCATTGATTTTTAAGGTAGGTCAAAAAAAGCAGAATTGCTTTCTTAATTGAAGCCGGTGTGTATAACAAATAGCACAAAATCAATAAAAAGTAAGTATGGTTACAGTTCTTATTAAGAAATTTGATGACATAATTATTATAAAGATGGTTAAATGAAATAATATTGGCACCAATACAAAACTGTTTGAACTTGCAGAATGTCGCGATTTTATGTGCCGGGAAACCGGTTGGACTGAACGATTCAGCTGAAAGCTGATGAAGTACGACTATGCTTCAAGTGAAGGAACCTGAAAAGGGTGGGTAGGCACGGGTAAGGATAAAATCTGGAAAGTGCGAAGAGCGTAAGTATATCAATTCCAGATACGTGTGATAATGCTAA
>OBID01000936.1_pt1 | contig 10623 bp, 7 predicted proteins | sample 1519781 | NCBI WGS metagenome assembly OBID01 (sample SAMEA3991478, study PRJEB22521) | metagenome | biome: anthropogenic terrestrial biome; feature: sewage plant; material: sludge | place: Sweden | collected 2012-09-26
CTATTAAGCCAAGGAAAATTTGAATGAAAATTAATTAAATTATTTTGTTACAATGGATTGCACATTGGAATTTTAGAGCTATCCCCAATGAATTTTAGTATTGGTAAATCTAATTTTATTATACTGTTTTGACCTTCTATTAATTTAAGGCTTTGATTGACCGGGACATTATAGAAGGATTGGGTTTTTTGAGTTCTTGGCCAGGTAATGCTTAATTCGTCAATAATATCAGCCTGACCCAGACCGATATCTTTACGAAGGGATGTACTTCCAAAGCTACCTCCTGAATTTACATCCCGATAAATGGAACGTTTAACTCCATTTTCAGTTATTACTACTTTAATTCTGGCCCCAATTGCAGAGCGATTCGATTCTTTACCTTCTAGAAGCAAGTGAAACCAACGGTTGGTATTCTGACCAGGATTTAAATAGAGTGAATTATGAAAATAATCACCGGGATAAGCACCCCCAATGATCACATAAATATCCTGATCGCCATCATTGTCTATATCAGTAATTGCTACGGCATGTCCTTTTTGTAGATTCGCTACACGGGCAACCACAGAAATATCCATAAAACTGCCATTACCAGTATTTCTGAATAATTTATTAGGAACAATTGCTTCAAATTCGGGATTACCTGTAGCTAAATACATATCCAGAAAACCATCATTGTCAATATCACCAAAATTGGAACCCATAGTAAAAACGGGAAAATCAAGTCCAGCCGCTTTTGAAACATTGGTGAAGGTTCCGTTTTTATTATTTTGGTACAAATACAATTTGCTCCCTGTGTGTGGAATTCCTAATGCATCACAACACATTGTATGTGCAATAGATTCGCCAAAGGCATATCCACTAACAAAAATATCCAGCCAACCATCATTATTATAGTCCCAAAACCAGGTAGGGAACGTTTTGATTTTAATATCATCTAAACCTGCCTGTTGTGTTACATCTTTAAATTGTGGAATTCCATTTTTGATTCCGGTATTTCTAAATAATCTTTGATTTCCGGCGGCGCTGGATATATAGATATCTTCTAAACCATCATTGTCATAATCACCAGCACTAACTCCTTTTGTATAATCTATAATACGGCAACCTGCTTTGGCAGCGGATTCAGTAAACGTACCATCCGTATTATTAATAAAAAATTGACTTGGATACGTAGCCCGTTGATTGGATGTTTCATTACCAATAAATAAATCCAACCAACCATCTTTGTTGAAATCTCTCCAGACAGCTGCCTGTGTTGGAAAATAACACAACAAACCTGCTTGAACGGTAACGTCTGTAAACGTGCCATCCCCATTATTTCTTATTAATGAATTTGGTTGTTCGCCAAACTGCTCCATCCAGGCACCTCTTAAAACAAAAACATCCAAATTGCCATCATTATTATAATCAACTTGCATAATGTTTAGTCCACCATTTAACTTGCCTAAATTGGAACTGTTAGACAGATTATTAAAACCACCTTTACCATCATTGGTAAAAAAATGCATGGGTTCAGTTAAACTCCAGTTAGAAGTTACAGCATCTAATAAATTATCATTATTAAAATCATCGACGATTAAACCGCCTGCCATGTTTTTTGTATTCAAACCAAGAAAAGGAGCAATGTCAACAAAGGGTTTAAAAGAAACCGTGACTGGATCTTTATCAAGGTTTGCGATTAAATATTTTTTAGGTACCGAAGCCGGATATTCCCCAACAGTCATGTAGGCAATATTCAATAACCAACGAGCGGATAAATCATACGGGGTACGATCTAAAATTTTTGTAAATAATTTAATGGCCGTTTGAGAACCCGATTGATCTTTATGGATCCCGGTGCCTCGGATTGGTAACAAACAAGATTCAGCGGTATGATTGTTGATACAATTTTGACGCTCTCCCATTCTTAAATACGCCAAAGCCAATTTACTCATTAAGGTAGCCGTTCCACTGCCATAAGGATCTTTCAATTTACTTGCGACTAATTCAAACGCCTGAATTGCCTCCCGTTCTCTGCCCAAAGCCAATAGGGTGATTCCTTTCCCGTAGAGGCATTCCATTTTCTCTTCAAAACTTAAATTAATATTTAATAATGAATCATAGTATACCAAAGCATAATTTGGAAAGTAAAAATTTTCTTTGACTGAATTCTTTTTGAATGTTTTTTCCAAAAGCCCGACCATGTTCGTGGTGGGATCCACAGTCGGTTTGCAAGCCATTACTGAGAGAAAAAGAAAAAAAGAAAGTCCAATTTTAAATTGAATTGACTTAATCATATTTGATTTAATTAAATATAAACAACATTACTACCTAAACCCGAAAACATACCAAAGAAAGTCTAAAGGTATTTAATAATATAAAATTCAAATTTAAGATCTGTTAGAATGTAAATAAATTAAATTAGAATCTGTTTAATACCATTCAAATTAAATAAAATCAGTATATTTAACTGTGTTTAGTAATTCTAAAATTGAATTGATTTAACATTTTACTTAGGTCCCTCAAATTGTTTATTTTATTAAATACTGGATTGGTTTTTAACATTTTTTATAACTAAACATATTAAATTAAATGTAATAGAATTTATATATTACCTAGAGATATATGTTTTATAACCTTCTATTAATTCTTAATTAAAATGAATAAGCAAATTGCAAAATGGAAAGCCTTTTTTAATCCGGAGCAATACCAGGGCTGGGGTAAATCCAAAAATTATTTTGAAGGGTGGTATTTTAAAATGCTAAACGCAGCTTGCGATCAGGCTTTGGCAATTATACCGGGTATATCTATGGATCCGGAAGGAAAGCAAGAAGCTTTTATTCAAGTTTTAAATGGAAAATTGCATCGCTCGGAATTTTATCGATTTAATGGAGCGGCTTTTAAGGCAAAACCTGGAATATTTGATATACAAATTGAAGAAAATCGCTTTTCAGAAACCGAAATTATCCTGAATTTGCCCGAAATTAAAGGGAGGCTCCAGTTTGAAAATTTGGTTGGCTGGCCAAAACCCTGGTATTCTCCAGGAATTATGGGACCTTATGCATTTGTACCCTTTATGGAATGTTATCATGGGATTGTTAGTATGGATCATACAGTTTGTGGACAACTAATTTACCATTCAAAAGCACTCGATTTTCAACATGGAAGGGGGTATATTGAAAAGGACTGGGGACATTCGTTTCCTTCGTCTTATGTTTGGATGCAATCCAACCATTTTAGTAAACCGGGAATTTCATTTAAGGCATCTGTAGCAAACATACCTTGGGTACGAAATTCTTTTGTTGGGTTTATTGCCGGATTGTGGTATGAAAATCAGCTTATTCGATTTACTACGTATAATAATACAAGGCTTCGAAAATGCAACATCACATTGGATCATGTTGAAATAATATTAGAAAATAAAACGTTCCTGTTGGAGTTAGTTGCGTACAGAAGTCAAGCAACCAAACTTGCATCACCAATTCAAGGTATAATGGATGGAAGAATTGAAGAAAGTATGAGTTCCAAAATCAACGTGCAATTGTATTCAAAAAAAGAAAAAAGAATTGTATTTAATGATATAGGGTATCACGCAGCAATGGAAGTAGCCGGAACAATTGAAGAGTTACTAATAAACTGAAAAATTGAAATTCAAAAGCGTATTACTTAAATCTAAGAATTATTTTTTAAGCTTAATTCCTTGTAAATTATTTCATAGGTAGGAACTGGTATATGATGTGATTTGGCCAGTCGGACTATATATCCAGTAAGAGATTCCAATTCTGTTTTCGATTTTTTTATAAAATCTGAATGCATTGATGAAGTTGTTTCATGTGGTAAAAAGCTTACACGATCTAATACAATTTTTTCAATATGAGAATCAACAGGAATTTCTAATTTCTCTGCTACGGAATTAAGTTCTGAAATTAATTGTAAGAGCGTTGCCATATGTTTGGGTATTATTCTGAATTCACCTATTGTAAGATTGAGCCAACTGGTTAAACTGGCAACTGGAGAAATGAAAAAATATTTTTCCCACATTGCCTGAAGAATTTCTCTTGTATAAATTGCGGGAATGGAAGCATCATGCATCCATTGTTTAAATAATTCCACCGTGTCATCATTTGTTTTTTCAGAGCCAAAATATAATTTTGGTTCAATTCCAGAAACTAAAATTTGACCAGGGGCAATCAGCCTTGAAACAATATAAATACACGCATTCCAAACAGGATTGTCGGGATAGATTTTTTTAATTTCATCATAGCTGTCCACACCATTTAAAAGAGGGATAATAATGCTATCTGGATGCATGCAAGATTTAAGCGAAAGCAACGCATTTTTTAAATCATAACTTTTGGTACAACAAAAGAGAAAATCAATTGCCTTCAATGATGCAACTTGATCCGTTGCCTGATCGGGTGTAACTGTAAAATCAAGGCTGGGTGTTTTTACATGCAAACCAACGTCTTGTATTTTTTTTAAATGCTCACCACGACAGATAAAACTTATTGAAATACTTGCATCATTAGCAAAGTTACGGGCAAGCATACCACCCAGGTAGCCTCCAACGCCTCCCAAGCCTAAGATAGCGAGGTGTTTCATTATATTAAGAATTAAGAATTAAAAGGTTAATAGTAATTTTTGGTGCTCATTTCAAATATTTTTCAAGCCAGGCTTGAACTTCCTGATAAAAGAATCTGCTGTTTTCTGCTTTTAATATCCAATGATTTTCTTCTGGGAATACAATTAATTTACTAGGAACTTTTTGTCGTTGTAAAATATGCCAGTTTTCGATTGAATTATTAACAGGCACCCGATAATCCAGTTCACCTACTGTTACCAACATGGGTGTTTTAAATTGGTCTGCATACATAAATGGGTTTTGTTCTTTCCATGTTTTTGAAGCACTCCAAGGTGTTCCACCATTCATGGTTTCACGGTTGAATATTGCATCACTGGTTCCCCATTGTGAAATACTGTTTACCAATCCGGCATGACTGATCAAACATTTGTAATGGGATGTAGTAGCTTGTAACCAATTGGCTAAATGTCCGCCGTAGCTGGCACCTCCAGCAGCTTGTTTTGTACCATCGATAAATGCAAATCGGTTTATGGCATCTGCAGCTGCTTCATTGATTTCATCACCAGGACCTTTAAAAGGATCCAATGCAATGTCTTGAGAAAATTTTTCTCCATAACCGGTTGAACCTGTAAAATCTGTTGCCAATAAAATATATCCTGGTTTTGCTAAAAGCTGATAGTTCCAGCGATACGACCAATTATCCAGCCAAGCGCCAGCTGGCCCCCCGTGAATTAATACCAGCAAAGGATATTTTTTTGAAGCATCAAAACCTGCTGGCTTAACGAGGACACTTCGAATTTGTTTACCACGACTTGAATTAAACCAAATTTCTTCAATTGGATTTAATTCCAGTTCGGAGAGTTTTACTTTATTAAAATAACTTAGACTGTAATGAGATTTTTCTTCAGTAATGCGAACTACTTCGGGAGGCATGGTAGCCGATTCATAATTTCCAACAACAATTTCAGGTGTGGTTTTAGAGCAAGACAAATTTGAATACGAGCCAATCGATTCTTTACTCTGTTTAGTGAGCCCTGAATTTGAAATGTTTATAGTATAAATTACATTATGTCCGCGGTCTTCTACTGCTAAATATAATTTATTCGGTGCAACACTATAACTTTGAATGGGTCTGTCCAATTTTGAATTCAAAATTATTTTATTTTTCATTGAAGGCCAATCAAATCGGACAATTCGATTTTGATTATATACTTTATTATTATTATTCTGACTGTAAATACAAATTAAATAATTACCATCTAAACTGAAATCAGGATTTTCATAATTTTCCTGACTCGAAGTAATTTGGTTTGCATCACCTCCTGATATTGAAATGCTAAATAACTGAGAAGTAGGTTCTTGATAAGCTGCGGTGTTGTTGTTTGTTGATGCTGCGAATACAATGTGTTTGCTATCTGGAGTCCAGGATGCACTGAAGAAAGAAAATCCGGCTTCTTTACTTATAGCTACATTTGAAAAAAGATTTAGCGCCATGCTGTCTGGATGTACAGACTGAACAAACACATGAGTTTGTTTTTCATCCAGCCAGTGGTCCCAATTTCGAATTGGAAAGTTTGTATATACCCGTGCTTTATATTTTATTTTTTTCTTCTCTTCAATCATTTTCTTATTTGTAGAATCTGCATAACATAAAGGATAGACCTCACTGGTAAATAATATTTTTGAACCATCGGGACTCCACTTCGGACCGGATGCACCGCCTGATAATTTTGTTAGTTTTTGTGCTTCACCGCCTTGAGCTAAATTAAGTGTATAGATCTGAGACTCCTCTTCTCCATCTCGCTTGGCTACAAAGGCGATAAATCGACTGTCAGGGCTCCAGGAATACGAGCTTTCTGCGGCTTTTCCAGCAGTAATTTTACGAGGCGGTGCGGATGCATCAGATGGAACGATCCATAAATCATTTATTTGTTCTTTGGAATCATAAGATGGTTCCAATACACTAAACACAACCCATTTTCCATCCGGACTTATGGCAGGCGTACCGACGCGTTTTAACAGCCACATGTCTTCATGTGTAATGGCATGTTTACTTTGAGCAAACATTAAATGGACACTAAATAGTAATAAATAGAATGCAATTCTTTTCATATTGTAAATCTAAATTAATATCTAAGGGAAAAAGTATAAACTACTTCGGATGTTTATTATAACTGTTTTTGATACTATCAACTTCATGTTGATCCGGTGAATTATGTTTTGGTGCTTCTTCTACTTTTTTATTTGAAACACCGCCTACAGTCTTATTTTTGGTACATTGGCATGAATGCTGCAACATGCCAACCAATAAAATACTAAAATATAATAATCTTCTTTTCATCTTTGAATTTTTTGTTGCCTACAACTTCCAATAAATAATTTCCAGCGATCAGATTGGTCTTATTAAAACTTAAATTGTGAATTCCTGAAACTAAAAAATCATTGTAAAATACTTTTACGGTTTTTCCTTGATTGTCTAAAAGTCTTATTGATATTTGTTGCGCAACATTTAAATTGAAACTGTAATTTAAACTATTGTTAACTGGGTTTGGAAACACAGTTGAATTTAATTCTTTGCGTGTTTCATTTTCGGTTGCACTAACAATGGTATAAATTTCAGCTATAGCACTTCGGTAGGTGTCGTAACGACTTTCACTAGGTACATCGCTTCCATAGGATCCATTGATCCAAATTCTTGGGTAGGTAGAATTACTATATTGCCTGCAAGAACCGATATAATCTCCCCATCGCTCGGTGGTTCCATTTAATAGATCAACATAAGATTCACCAGAATTGACTAATACGGAAGCAGACCAATCCATATTCTGATCACAAAAGACAACCCGAAATTGTGGATAAATATCATCTCCACTACGTAAAAATCCAATCATAACAGATAAGTCATTTTTATTGTTAGCATAACAGGTAAGGCAAGGATACGCATAGTCATAACTTCCTTGTAAACCAAAGGTGCTTGATTGTGCTTTTAAAGTTTGCACTGTAATTCTATGATAATTAATATATCCCCATCCATTTCCTTCACTGGTATTGTGAGCGACGTGTACAATTCCATTTAAATAAAAAGCACCTAATATCCTGCTGTCTCCAGAATCCAATACATCATTGGTTCCAAGTTGTCCGGCATTGCCTGCAGGGGCATAAGCGGGTACTGTGATCGTATAACTGGATAGATTTGGATTACCGGTAGTCGCATCATCAATATACCAGAGTCGTAATTTATCAGATCCTCCAGATTTTGCATTTACAAGATAAATTCCCGGACCATAATTACCTTTTAATCCATAGGAAACTGGATAAAGTGAAAACGCATTGATAGGGGTATTGCTTAATCCGGAATAATAGTAATATTTCATAGTACCCCTGTTATACACTGATGTTTTATCAATTTGATAAATGATGCTTTCATTTGAAACGCCATCGTCGCTAAACAGATTTCCAGTAAGAACAATATCGCCGGTTGATTGACCCAAACCCGGATAATCAAACCAGGAATTGCTATTGGTTGGATCCCCATCAAGCGTATAATAATACCAACCATCGTTTCTTGGATTATCAGAATAAGAAATTGCCAATAATACTTTTGAAACATCGGCTTTACTACCATGAAGTACAACCAGGATGAAACGATTTTTATCTGAATCGAAGATTACTTTAGGATCATACAGTTTACTTGTTATATCATTTCCTGTAAAAAAATCAGACCAATATTTTCCGGAGAAGTAGGTACCCGTTGAGCTGTAATATTCAATTCCATCATTATTAACGGCAACAATATTTCCACCGGTAGAGATAGCCAATGAATTATCCGGAGGTGTTCCGTTAAGCATCCAGGGACCTTCAAATTTTCTTGAAATTACAGGATCAGGAGTTAATAATGTCGGCTCCTCCGCTGGGCCTTTATACGTTTGTTTTTTAGTTTGATTCCATAGTTCTTTAATGGCTTTAACATCCGGACTCTCGTGTTCCGTTACATTAAAACGTGTATTAATTTTAAACCTCCAATCGCCTTCCGGTTTATTGTTTGCATCGTATGCAATAAGTTCTTTTTTACTTGAATTCCTTTGCCCTGATGGTGCAGATGGGGCCGTTGGTGTAATAATCAATTCCTGACTATTGGCTATTAAATTATAAAAACAAAATAATGCCAGCGTTAAATAATATTTCATTTGTTGAAATTTTATAAAATTAATTTATTAGATTTATTAAAATACCAGGCTAACCAAAGGGAACTTAATGTCCAACCTAAAAGCAGGTCAATCATTTCAGCTTTAATATAATGCCATGGAAAAGAAAACCAATTCATATCATCCAGTATGCCTTGAAATAGTGCAAACAAAGCAAAGCAGATGGAAACAGCAAATCGTATAGAATAATGCTCAAATGCACCATAATATAAAACAAAAGCAACCAAAAATCCTGAAAGCATTGCATACAGGACACCGAGGAGTAAATAAGACGCAGACATACCGTCCATTTGTTGATGATAAAAGATCATGGCCCAGGGTTTACCCAAATTATTTGTCATGAGTTCTTCTTCTTCTTTGTCTTTAGTTGGACTATTTGGGTCGGCACTTGGGATCATATAGAGTCCGTCTCCGGTTAAATTTTGGTTTAATACATCCAATATGACCTTGCTGTTGGAGGTGTATTGACTGAAGTCATTGTGAAAACCACCCATCCACATGATGGATTGAAAGGCAAAATAAATAAAGCCAGCTACTAAGCCACCAAGGGCTATTTTTTTCATTTGTTTGAATTTTCGATTAAAAATAATAAATTCTATCTGAAACCTAAAATACTTCTATTAGGATGGACAAAAAGTATCAATTTAATAGCCTTATTGAATGCTTAAAACATGTGTTTTATTTCCGATTAATTTTATTTCTGAATAACTTATAAAAATTTTTTTAAGCATCGTTGAATCTGTAATCGGTTCTTTTATTAATATATATCGTGGTTTAGATTCTAAAATTCGATCTGCTTCCTCATTTAAATTAAGTTGAAGTGCTTCCAAATGTTCAGGATTCCAAAGCAAAGAAGCATGAATGTAAGGACTAGGACTTTTTAAATTTAGTAGATAATAGAGAATGTGAGCAGAATTGCCAGTGTATATCCGTTCTCCAGGTTTTAGTTCCTTACTTAAGAAGGTGTACAGTTCGGTAATATCTGTTTTACGATTATAATAACTTTGTTTTTGAAAATAGAATATCAGTGGAATTAATATTAAACAAACAGATACGATCCGTCTTTTATTTTTAATTAATGCTTGCATTTTAAAAAGCTCAAGACTGCCAAAACCTGCTAAAAGACTTATTGGAATCATCAACTGAATAAAATAATGACTGAATCCTTTTCCAGGTAAAACGATGATAATTAAATCATACAAAATCCATATATAAAATAAAATAGATAATAAATCAGAACGTTTTTTTAGTTGAAGTAGGCCGGCAATTGCAAGTAAGATCCAAATAAAATAACGGCCACAAAAATCTCCAATAAATATCAGGCTGTTGGATATAGTAATATCTGAAGGATATCGACTCAAAACATCAAAATTGAAATAAAAGAATTGATCCAATAGTTTATAATTATAGAAGTAAGTCAACATCAGACATATCGGTACAGTAAAACCAACTAGTAATTTAAGAAGCTTGAAAAGGAATTGACGATTCAAATTATTTTGAAGACTTGCTTGAATGATTAAAAACGACCCAATAACCCCAGCTTCTGATAAGGCTACATATTTTGTTATGAAAGCAAATCCCAACAATAAACCAGATATAATTTCTATGTGTTTGGTTTTATTAAATAAAGTCAAATAGATTGCAGCTAGCGTAAACAGATTGAAATAAATTTCTGTATTTGGGCTTACGCCCCAGTTTTTGAAAATTGAAACGATTAAAATGTAGGAAATACTTCCAAACCATGACGTATTAACGTTCTGTGTACTTTTAATAATAAATTTAAATATAAAAAATGCAGTGATTCCAATCCAAACGGAGGCAAATAATCGCGTCATACCAATCGATCCAAAACTCAAA
>OBID01000942.1_pt1 | contig 10596 bp, 9 predicted proteins | sample 1519781 | NCBI WGS metagenome assembly OBID01 (sample SAMEA3991478, study PRJEB22521) | metagenome | biome: anthropogenic terrestrial biome; feature: sewage plant; material: sludge | place: Sweden | collected 2012-09-26
GAAAACGTGTTTTATTAAAACTAGTCATTGTTTGTTCGCCGCCGTTGAAGAGCCATTGAAAATAGGCGGTCACATTGGTAGTTGAATCCATCATCAATTGTTCATGATTTCCTCGGAGGCAATGAACCGTATATCCCGCATTTTGAAGTTTTAAAATGGTTTGAATAACGCCCAGACTGTCTGGTCCGCGGTCAATGTAATCTCCTAAGAGCACTAACTGATCTTGTTTTTTTAATTTTAAAACCTCCAGAAGTAGTTTTTTGAAGGTCTTGTTGCATCCATGTATATCCCCAATTGCAAATTTTCGAGCCATGAAGTTTTTACTACAATATAAGAGCCTGTCAAGAGGCAAGTCTTTTAAGGCAATTTTTATGAAATTGTTGAATTTTTGTACTTTAGGGCTTGTGTTTAAATTAATTCCCTGTATGAATCTTCGTTTTTTAATAGTTTTAGCATCCTTTTTATATTTTCATTCTGCACAAAGTCAAGACTGGAAGGATATTTATCGATTTACTCCTGCTCAGACACTCAGTAAGATCAAATTTTTAGACAGCCAAACAGGATTTACTGCTGGAAGTTTATACAACGGTTCTTTTGAAAATATTCACATCACCCATGATGGGGGTAAAACCTGGGTAAATGCAAATTCCGGATATACCTCCATGCGATTTATGGATATTTTTATATTGGATTCCAAGACAATTTTTATGAGCGGCAATGAAGGAATCATCATTCGATCAACAGATGGGGGTGCGCATTGGGAAACATTAAATACCGGGACTAAAGAGCAATTGTGGGGCATTCACTTTTTGAATGCAAACATTGGGATTGCAGTTGGTTCGAATGGAATAATAATTAGAACGATCAATGGGGGAGCGGATTGGGATCAAATTCCGTCAGGCATTTCAAATTTATTTTATGATGTGTTTTTTACTCAACAAGGCATTGGTTTTGCATCCGGTTCGAATGCTTTGTATAAATCAACCGATATGGGAGCAAGCTGGGATCCGGTTTCTAATTTTCCGTTTCAAGCTCCGGCAGATTGGATTCGCAGTATCAAAATGGTGAATGAAAACATTGGTTATGCCTGTGCAGATATAGGTCGAATTTATAAAACAACGGACGGAGGAAATTCCTGGGAACGGTTGGATTCTGGAACGGAAGATCCTTTATTTGATATTGACTTTGTAGATGAGCAACATGGCTTTATTTGTGGTTTCAATGGTATTATTTTGCAAACTTCCAATGGTGGACAAGACTGGACTAAAGTTGTAAGTCCACTTGGAACGGAGCACCTGTATTCCATTGACATGATTTCAAAAACGACCGGATATATTTGTACGCATACGGGCCATATTTTAAAATTGGATATGGCATCAGCAGCTAAAAACGAATTTAGAAAGACTATAACTGCACACATTTATCCGAATCCCATAGTAAACAAGGCGATACTTAGTTTAGAAGAAGATCATTTAAAAGAAATTAATAACATAGAATTGTGTACACTAGATGGCAAATGCAAACCTATGCAAGCCGTTCAATTAAATAATTCCCAATTGGAATTGGATTTTAGTTTTGAAAAGAGTGGGTTTCACAATTTATTAATTCACTTTAATAAGGACAATAAAGTGTTACCTGTTTATATACAAAATGCTTCAAATTAATTTTTAACAATAAAACAAAACAAAAAATGGAAACAAAAACAAATTGGTTAGCCCTTGTAGTGGCAGCTTTGGTTGGCATTGCGATGGGCTTTTTATGGTATGGTATGTTATTTTCAAATCAATGGATGGCTGGAAATGGCATTACCATGGCTGGAGAAAAAATGATGAAAAATGGTGCAGAATTACCTATGTCGGCATTGCCTATGATTGTTAATGCCGTCTCCATGTTGGTGTATGCTTATCTGATGAATTGGTTGGTTAATAAAACCAGTTCGTTTGATTTAAAATCTGGAGCTACACTGGGTGCAGTGATTGGCGTCATTCATCTTTTTGGAATTTATACCGGAAATCGCTTTGCAGGAAATCCAGTAAGTTTATCAATGGTCGATGGTTTTTATACATTTTTATTGTTTACAGTAATGGGAGCGATCATAGGTGCCTGGAGGACAAAATAAATTTTATATTCACGAATAGAATAGCCTTGATTTGGAAACACGTCAAGGCTATTTTTTTTAGTTTTTTTAAAAAGACCATTTACCTCGCAATACAAACAGATTTCCTGCTGTTTGATAGCCTGAGCCTGTGTCGGCAAATGCAGCTTGTATGGTTAAATCTAAGTCAATATTCGTAAGAGCATTCCAACCGATTGTAGGGACTGTTATCAAAGTATTATAACTTGGTGAATAGATAAGTGCTAAACTACTTCTGAATATAGGAGTAAATGATTTTGAAACTGCCGAATAAAAACTAAACTTAAATGGGAACAATGATTTAGCAGAAAGTTGGGAATCAAAAAACCCAAGACCTCCAGATTGCAATCCCGATGGTTTGCTATTAAATAGACTTGAAAATGAAACATACCAATCATTCTTGAAGGTTTGGTCCAATACAAAGGAAGAAGTCCATACTCCTTTATGGTTTGAAATATCTTCTTTTGGGTGAAAGTAACTAAGCTCGCTTTTAAATCCTGCGTTTAGGAGATTTCCGGCCCAACCGCCCCCAACGACAAGATCGGAATGATACATACCGGCAAGCATTTGGATATCATAGGTCCATTTATTGAATTTGTAAAGGAACCCAACAATATGATTGTTTTTATTTTTTCCGGGTTTATATGCAAGCTCAAATTTGCTTTGATCGTTTAAAAATCGCTGAATTCGAATTGCATCATTTCCAGGTCTTTCCTCATAGTCAAAGTCAAGAAAATTGTAAGCATTAAAAATATCATTCGGATTCCAAATGGTATTCAATCCCCAGTTTATACGTTGTCGACCGATTCGAAGATCCCAATGTTCGGGTGTAAATTGAAAATACAATCTGTCAACGACCGAATGCATAACAAATGAAGATTGATTGATCCAAAGTTTTGAAAGATTGAAATATCCATCATATGCGTTAATGTACTTGCCGTAATCCGGTATTAATTTTAGTTGATTTCCCCAAACAATCCGATTTCTTAATTCAAGCTTGGCAATCAGTTGTTCAGAAAAATTGAATTTAAAATTGAGCCTGTTATGAATCAAATTGCTGGAATAGCTGGTAGTAATTCCATCCGAAAAACTAAACGACTCAAGATCTTTTAAATAACCTGAACATTCGATCCAGGGTAGTTTCTCTATATGATTTTGGGCATAGGCATTGTTGAAACTAAATACCAAATAAAAAACCAAAAGTTGTTTAAAAAATTTCAACTGTTCCAATTTACAATTCAACTGGAATTTGTGTCGGCGCAGTGTCATCCACAATTTTACCATCTTCCAATGTGATAACTCTTCGTGCACGGCTGATTACCCGTTGATCATGGGTTGAAAAAACGAAGGTCATATTTTCAACTTCATTTAATTTAAGCATCATATCCAGTAAATTGGATGCAGAAACTGAATCCAGATTGGCAGTCGGTTCGTCAGCAAGTATAAATTGGGGTTTGGATGCTAAAGCACGAGCTACTGCGATGCGCTGTTGTTGTCCACCTGATAATTCTCCCGGTCGTTTATCTCCTTTATTTTCCAGACCAACTTGTTTTAGTAATTCCATGACTCGGAGTTCCCTTTGTTTAGCTGGTAGCTTTTGAAGCAGCATGATAAATTCAATATTTTCTTTTGCGGTTAAAACTGGAATTAGATTGTAAGATTGAAATACAAATCCAATATTATTTAACCTGAAATCTATCAAAGCATTTCCATGAAGTTTGGTGATATTCGTTCCATTGATTTCAACATATCCGGAAGTGGGTTGATCCAATCCTCCAATCATATTTAGCAAAGTTGTTTTTCCGGACCCGGAAGGCCCTTTAATGGCAGTAAATTCTCCGCGATTCAAGTGTAAATGCACCCGGTCTAAAGCAACAACGGGAATTGTTTTTTCGTCGTAGATTTTAGATAGTGAATGTGCATCTATAACAGTTTCCCTCATAGTTTAATTTTTTATGGCGGTTGCAGGTTTTATTTTAAGTGCTCTTTGAGCAGGAAGGATGGAAGACACTAAAGCAGTAATAATTACCATGATTATTATTTTAATTAACTGATCGCCATTTAAATTTGGATACACGATCGGACTGTATCCAAAATTTGAATAGACTTCTGAATAACTGTCAAGATGGATTCCGTAATGGTGTGTAATGGAAATTGTAAGAAGTGCGAGCAACATTCCTACAGGACAGCCTGCTAAAATTAAAAAGCAGGTCTCCCAAAGAATCATCGTAAAAATTTTAAATTTGTTCATTCCGAGTGCCAGCAACATGCCTATTTCACGGGTTCTTTCTAATACAGACATCATCATCGTATTAATTATTCCAAAAGTCAAGGCCAGTAAAATGATACCCATATAGATATAAACCATTTGGGTGCCTGCAGACACAGTGATGCCTATTTCAGGTGAAATTTCTACCCAGGATTTTACGTCCGCATCTGGTAATAATTGTTTAAATTGGGACAAGCATGAATCCAATGAACTGTTTGAATGCAGTAATACAGCGATTTCATGAATGCCTCCATGCAAGCCAGCCAATGAATCGATGGCTGCGTAATTTACAAATACATTGGCTTCGTCAAATGGCGTGTTTTGTGTTTTAAAGATTCCGACAATTCGAAATGCAGCAGACGCTAAATTGCCGGAAGTATCCTGAAATGTCAGAATTGTTTTTTTATTTAGGTTTAATTTAAGTTTATTCGCAAGTTTCTGACCAATTAATATTTCATTTGATTTTAACGGATTGAAATAATGACCTTCAATAAGTTTAGTTGAAAGTTGTGTCAGTTTATTTTCAGATTCAGCTTGAATACCATTTATTTTTATACCGGTACTACCTGCAGGAGATGCGATCATTCCATATAAAATAACCCGTCCAGCAGATGCTTTTACAGCAGGATTTTCATTTATGGATTGAAGGGTATTAGAAGCATCCGGAATCACAAACTCAGAATCAAAGTCATTTAAAAATTCACGATGATGTATTTGAATATGTGAAATTTCATCGCGAATTGCTGCATCCACCCGTTGTTCTATCATGCCATTATAAAATGCAATTAAGAACATTCCAGACCATAAACCTAAACTGATTGCTATTAAGAGCGTAATGCTTCTCTTTTTACTTCTCCAGATATTTCTTCTTGCAATTTTAATCAACATGGGTAGAGATTAATTGCGAAGGGCTTTAACGGCATCCAATTTATGAATATGCCAAATGGGATACATTCCAATTACAAATGTTAAAAGTAAGACGAAACTTGATTGTGATAAAAAGATGCTGCTGTCCATGGCAGTAGGAATAACAGGTTCAAATCCAAATTTTTCATATGCTTTTGCCATTTCACCTGTAAATCGAATGGGATTTCTATTTAAATAAAGTACTAAAGGAAAACTTAGCAATATACCACTCAATACACCAAGTAAAGTAATCAATACCGTTTCACCTAAAAGGATTAAACCAAGATTTAATTTTTTTAATCCAATTGAAATCAGCATTCCAAACTCTCGTTTTCGTTCTGCAGTCATCATCAAAACCGTACCAAAAAATCCAAATCCGATAATTAAATAAAGCACAGCGGAAAAGATATAAAATGAAGCTCCATCGGCTTTAATATGGTTTGAAATTTCAGGCATCATTTCTTCCCAATCCATGATTTCATAATCAGCAGTCAATTGGGCTCGTAAAATTGTAACAATTGATAATTTTTCTAAAGGATTGGAAAGGATTAAGGCCATGGTACTGATTCGATTTTCCGCGTTGAGTACATTTTGGGCAGCTTTTAAAGGAAGATACACAAAACTATTATTCATTTCCGGAGATGCCAAATGGACGATTCCTTTTATTTTATATTTACCTGCAGCCAAAGTGCCTTGAAATCCTTGGCCAAACAGGACCAGGGTATCATTGAGTTTAATATTTAATCGCTTCGCTAATCCTTCTGCAATTAAAGCGTGTTCGTCGTCAAGCTTAAAATATGTTCCATTAATTAATTTCTCATCTAAATGCGTTAGTTGTTTTTCTTTAATTGGATCGGTACCAACCAATAAGCAAGCTTTGGTGGTATTATTAAAAGATGCCAGTGTAAACGTTTCCAATCTTGGAACAAAATCAAGGATATTTTTTTGTTGGCGAATTTTTAGAATTAGGGAATCATTCAATTCAAAGCAATTATCTAAGACGCGTTCATTCCAATATCCTGATTTATGAATTTGGACATATCCGGAATAATAACCAACAACATTTTTTATTAAATTGTCAAATGCACCTTTCTGGAATGACTGCATCAGAATGCAAAATAATACAGCGAATGTTATGGAGGCAGTTGTAATAAGCGTGCGCCGGTGATTGCGCCATAAATTTCTCCAAATGAGCTTTAAGATCATTTAATACGAGCCATATTTTGCGTGTTGAAAAAAGAGTCTTTTAATTCGATATCAAATTGCAATGAATTATAAATTAATATCGTTTTATTTCCTTTTTTATCGGCTGGAATCATTTCCAGACGAGATGGCAACATGCGTCCACCTAAATTTTTAATCTCGCTGGCATGAAGGGTGTTCACCAATTGACCATCTTCATCGAAATATGTAACATAAATTGTGTTGAAATCCATCTTAGTTATACACATATCCACACGACTCCATAAAACTGCTGCATTTGATTTAGGGATTAATCGAATTTGGTAACAAGGATTTTTATCGATCAAGGTATCTTTTAACAAGGTATGTGTATAATCTTCAAGAATGGAAGCTTCTTTTACCAAATCGTCGTTGGTGAAATCTGTTCCCATCCAGCTTTGACTCATCATGGAAGGAGGCATTTTAATATTTCTGTCAATGGATGGAATCCAATTCCACACCTCTTTAAATCGTTTCAGGAAAACTACGCCTTTGTCTTTAGCTGGTGCAGTAATTAAAATCGCTGCCAAGCCATTTCCTTTACTCCAGGATTTCATAGAGAGTTCTCGCGTCCAGTTGGGTCGGATAGTTTGTATTGTAATTTGTGCGATGGAAGTCTTCCCGCGAGCATGTTCATCCGCTTTACGGACAATAGACATGGCATCCTGTGAAAAACCGAATGAAAATATACTTAACTGAATGAAACAGAAAAAAATTGATTTTTTAAAGTGGATTGATAGAGAATGCATTCTAAAAATTACATTAAATTTAAGTAAGCAAATTGGAGTTGTTAAAACTTCCTTTAAAAACAACAATTACAATCAGTAAGAGTTGTCTCAAAGGATCAGAAATAGAAACAATAGAGCAAAAACTAAGGATTGGATTGGTTATGTATTGAATTCAGCTTAATGTGCTATCTGTATTTTTTTTGTTTGTTGAAACGTATCATTAAATATTTTAATGAAATACAGTCCATTTTCAAATTCAGAAATATCAAATGAATAATGAAAACCTGGTTGAAGGTATTTCCATTGCTGAATTGGCTGTCCATTTAAATTTATGAGGACTGCTTTCAAATTATTTGGAGCGTTTTCATTGATGGTTATGGAAATTATTGACTTTGCTGGATTTCCAAAGATCGAAGCATCAAGATTTAATTTGGTTTCTTTTATTTCGGTAGTTCCATTGTATGTGATTACCGTTTCCCGAATCGTATGGTGCCCGCTGCCAGGACCGGTATTTCCTGCAGGAACAAGACCATAATAACTGATTCCCAGAACATAAGGGTAAGCTGCTTTCAGATTGCTATCTAAAGTAACAAAATAGGCATAGATGCCATTAGGGTATTCGGGCGTAATGCAGAACCTCCCATTGTGTTCATCCAAATCTCCGGAACCAGCCAGGTATTCAAAATCTTCAACGTAATAACCCAGTGGAAACCGGGTTGAAACATCTGGACCAGCAGAGGCAGCAGGCAAGCCATTTGGAAGCGTTGTCCGTTTTGTGATATTCCTTAAATGAAAGCTACTCTGCATTCTTTTAATCCCACCGGTTCCATCATGATTTGCATAGCCAAATGCACCATAAACAGGAAAACCATCAAATGCATATCCAAGAATTGGAGCATGCTTGGTAGTTAGGCTGTCATTGTATAAACAGGTAGGGTTCAGGTGATGGTGGTATTCCCCATTGGGTGCAGGATGTCCTAAACAATTATCAAAGGAAGGACCTTCCACTACAATCGCATTTTGATTCCAAACGTTTTGGTTATTATAGCTCATGCCATCCTTTGGATTGTAGATTGAAACACCATTTGTCCAAACACCAATATGCCCAAGACCCGTGTTAATTGGAGTTGCTGGATTCATTTGAGGAAATCGGGTAATTTTAAATACAAAATTTTGATTTTTCGGTGTGTTCGGATTTCCCTGCCAGGGACCTATATCATAGCCGGGAATGCACGATGCACTCACATATACATTGCTATCAGAATATTGAACTTTTTGAACATTTGAAGGAATGTTATTATAACCAGTTGCCCCCGTTGTATTTAAAATCCAGGATGAAATTTCAGGAGTTATTTGTGCATTCGCTACAAAAGTTATGCAAAGGAGAAGCAGGATCCAAGAGGGTCTCATTTTTTAATTTTTGTAAAGATAAAGAAATGTTTTATTGATAACATACTGCAATGTTAATCTGAAACTATGGCATATGACCGATCGGAGCGAAATCTTCAAAAGCATCGTTTGTTTAGCTTCGTGCTGGCTTTACACAGACTTGATAAAATCTAAACTATAGACTCATAGTCTAAAGACTGTAGACTAATTTTCCATCCTTTCAAGTATATTTAGTATTTTTGAAAGGATATCTTATTTTTTTATTATAAATTAGTTTAATATGAAAAACAAACTTGTTTCTTTAGGATTGGGTTTTGTTTGCAGTGCTTTTTTCCTACAAGCACAGGATCAACCTGCGCTAACATTTAGCACGATAAATCAAATACGTGTGAAAGAGATCATTGATACGATGATTGTATTTGATCCGGCAACATTGATTGAAACGGTAAGAATTAGTAAGAATAAAAGCATCAGTTTGGAATTAAATAATTGCAAGGAGTTGGGTTCAGATGTTTCATTAGGAATGATTCAGATCCCTGCAAATGAATTGCTTGATTGCAGCAGTATGTATATAAATTGTAAACCCACCGGTCAATTGGAATTCTGGACTATACATTCATTCAACATGGCCGTTCAATTAAAAGGACAAGCACTCACTAAATATACCAATAAAGGTCCGAATTTTAGTGATCAAATTATGCAAGCAATGCAAAATTTGCAAGCAGGCAGTACAATTTATTTTGAAAGCATTCAATTGGAGATACCCGGAATCCCAGTGGTAAAACTTTCATTTGGTGTTGATGTGAATTGATGCAATGGCCATTAATTAAATTCAGAAATTTATCATGTGTAAATTTAATAGTAAACTTTAAAAATTAAAGAACCTAATACCAAAGATATCTAATGGTTTAACATAAGAGTTGAATGTACCCAAAATACCAGCAATCCCAAAATTAATTTTTTAATGCAACGGAATTTAAATGGCGGATATATTTATTAGTTATTCAAGTGCGGATCGGGAGCACATAAAAACCTTGGCAAGTTTATTTGAACAACAAGGTTGGTCCGTTTGGTGGGATCGACAGATACCGATTGGCCAACATTATGATACGGTTATAGAAAATGAATTAAAGCAAGCGCGCTGTGTGGTTGTGGTATGGACGCAGCAGTCTGTTAATTCGGAATGGGTTAAAAACGAAGCATTAGAAGCCGCTCATGTAAAAAAACTTGTGCCGGTACTTTTGGAAAAGCTGGAAGTCCCTTTAGCATTTAAACGGATTGAAACAGCTAAACTTTACAGCTGGGAAGGGGATCCGTCGCATCCAGAAATTCAATTGTTATTTAATTCGATTCATTCCATCCTCCAAAATCAGAATGAAGGAACGATTGAACCATTTAAAAATAAAATCAAACATTCAGAATTTAAAAGCATTTTAAATAAGAGCTTAAAACCTGCACTCGCTTTTCTTTCCATTTCTGTATTGTTATTTTTTGTATTTTATTTTGTCAATAAACCTACTGAATCCAGTTTAACTATCCGAATTTTCGACTGGAAAAAAGTACCAATCCCGCAAGGTGATATCAAAATCTATTTACCGCAATATATACGTACCCAATCTGTTGATAAAACAGGTCAGGCTTTTTTTAGCGGGATACCTCAAAACACAATAAAGAATAAGATGAAAATCGAAGTGAACAGTCCTGGTTTTGTAAGTCTCACCTTTGATACGATGGTGGATGTATCCAATCCTTTGGAGTTAAGCCTGGCGTTTTCAACGGAAGTAATTATTTCTGGGAAAGTAAAGACAGCTGCCGAAGTTCCTATCCGGGGCGTTGAAGTTAACGTAGATGGAACAAAATATTTCGATCGATCAAAAACAGACGGTTCGTATAAAATCCGACTCGAGAAATATACTTTAGGAGATGATATTACGATTACTACATCACAT
>OBID01000944.1_pt1 | contig 10559 bp, 12 predicted proteins | sample 1519781 | NCBI WGS metagenome assembly OBID01 (sample SAMEA3991478, study PRJEB22521) | metagenome | biome: anthropogenic terrestrial biome; feature: sewage plant; material: sludge | place: Sweden | collected 2012-09-26
TACCGGCAGGTTTTTTCCTCATTATGTTGTTTTTTGTTCATCTGAAAAAATATTCAGAAATGAGACAATTTTAAAATATATAGTTTCATCGGAGGAGCTTGGTGTAACGTTTATACTCATGTATAATAATTCTCAGAAGCTCCCTAATCAGTGCCGTACAGTAATATCGAGAATAAAAGGCGAAGAAGGAATATACAGGCTTGATGAAATCTCAGATAAAACAGTTGATATGAATTTTGATGATATTTCATATAAAAAGGCTGACCATTTTGCAAGAGGGCTTATCGGGTTATATGAGGAAGAAAACAACAGCACGATTATGCCGGACAGTATTAATTATTTTGATATGATATCTGTCAGACATCCTGAAGAAATTGATATTTTAAAAAGATATAAAATGAACAGGGCATATGAGAGCATCTGTGCATGTATAGGAGTGTCAGACAATAACAAGCTTTTCTGTCTTGATATTCATGAAAAAAAGCACGGACCTCATGGCCTTGTTGCAGGTACAACCGGTTCAGGAAAATCGGAAGCACTTCAGACAATGATAATTTCTATAGCAATGAACTACCATCCTGACGAAATATCATTTGTACTGATAGATTATAAAGGCGGAGGAATGTCAGATATTTTTGAGCATCTTCCTCACACAGCAGGTATAGTCACCAATATTACTGATATATCGGAAAATGGATGCAGTCAGGCAAGACGTGCCCTGATTTCAATAAAAAGTGAAATTAAAAGAAGACAGAAGATATTTAAAAGTTATAATCTTAATCATATTGATGCATATATGCAGCTTTTCAGAGCAGGAAAAACAGATGAGCCTCTTCCTCATATAATTATCGTTGTTGATGAATTTGCTGAACTGAAAAAAGAACAGCCGGATTTTATCAGTCAGCTTGTAAGTACAGCACGTGTAGGAAGAAGTCTTGGGCTCCATCTTATTCTGGCAACACAGAAGCCGACAGGTGTTGTTGATGAACAGATATGGAGTAACTCAAGGTTTAGGCTTTGTCTTAAAGTTCAGGATAAAACAGACAGTATAGGAATGCTTAAACGTCCGGAAGCAGCTTCACTGACAGTTACCGGAAGGGCATATATACAGATCGGAAATAATGAGATATTTGATATGGTGCAGACAGCATATTCGGGTGCGGTCTATAATTCTGATGACAGCTTTGCCGATAGAGACAGTAGTGCATATATGATCGATATTGACGGTAATGATTCTGTAATAAGAGCATTACAGAGCAGGGGAGAACAGAAAATCACACAGCTTGATGCAATGGTTCATAATATAATAAAAACCTGCAGTGAAAATAATATAATCTGCGCAAGAAAATTATGGCTTGATCCCCTTCCGTCTGTTCTCAGCTGTGAGGATACAGCCAAATTCGGATATACTGATTTTTCATCAGGCCTTGTATGTGTAATAGGTGCTGTTGATGATCCGGAAAATCAGGATATTCGTCCTGCAGTACTTGATATGTATGAAAATGAAAATATAATTATAGCAGGAAACACAGGGAGCGGAAAAACAACTCTCATTAATACAATGCTCTGCTCGCTTTTGGAAAATTATTCTCCTGATAAGGTGAATTTATATATTTTTGATTTTGCAGGAGGTTTATTTGACGTCTACAGAAAAGTTCCTCATTGCATTGATGTATTTTCATCTGTAACAGATAGCACAATGAAAAGTTTTTTCAATAATATTTTTAATGAGATTCATGAGCGCAAGCTTTTATTTATCAAGGCAGGTGTAAGTAATTACAGGGACTATTCAGCACTTAAAAGTAATATGCCTTCATTGGTTATCTGTTTTGACGGTTATTATTTATTCAGAGAACTTTATCCCGAAAACGATGATGATTTTATGAGAGTTTCAAGAGATTGTGTAAAATACGGAATATATATTATTGTATCTGTAAAACAGATTGCTGATATGAAATTTAAAACACGTCAGAATTTTAAAACAATAATTCCGCTTCAGCTTAATGATTTTACCGAATACAATGATATATTCGGACTGCATATTAATTTTGATATGCCTCAGTGCTCTGGAAGAGGATTTATAAAATACGGTAAAGTAATGGAATTCCAGACCGCTGTATGTTTTAACCCGGATTCTGCATCAGACAGGACAATGCAGATGTCAGAAAAATTTGAACTTATTTCATCAAAATATTCTGATTCCATAAATAAGAAACACAGTGCAGCAAATAAGTATAATAACGATTTTTATTGTCTGCATTTAAAAAATGTTTCAGCTTCTGAGTACTCGGAATTTGCAGACAGCATTATAAATAATTGTCCTGATGTTTATATATGGGCATATAACAAAATAAATTTAAATTACTCAGAGATAAACAACAATGTCAGAAACTTTATCGGAACTGACGGAGCATATGATATGCTTGTCAATCTGAAAAATGAATTTTCAGCAAGAAATCAGGAACGTAAAAAGTACGGGAGAAGTACATATAAAAATCTTACAGTGATAATATGCAGCATGGCAGATTTCTGCAAGTGCATTTATGATGACGAGTACGAAGAAGATATGAGCGGTATAACAGAAATTTTCTTCAGAGAAGGCAGCGGACTCGGAATCAGTTTCATATCTGATATTGATACTAAAAGCAGGTATCTTGATACGGATGCAGCCAGAATATTTATGTCATATAATACAGGGGTAGATTATGCTTAATATATTTATCTATAACAGGGAAAAAGACAGAGCGGTTTCTTTGAAAAAGAAATGCATTGCTCATCTTGAGGAAACCGGAAAAAAATCAGAAGTTGTAAAGGATTTTTCAGATTCAACTGAACTGTATACAGCTATAAGTTCATGCGATAAAATTTCATTGTATATGCTAAAAAAAGATAATGTCTTAAAAAAGATATCCGGCTGTATAAGGGAGATAAACGACATGAGCTATATTGTCCTTATACTTAACAGACCTGAGGAAATGCTTGAGTCGGTAACACCAGCAGCCAGACCATCCGGAATATTGCTTGATAATCCTGATGATCAGCGTCTTGGTGCTGTTCTTGACGAAATATATGCTGATTATGCCAGACTTCCCGGGGTTTCAGAAATAAACAACTTTTACAGCTTCAGAATAAGAGGGATAGATTATAAGGTTCAGTTTTGCAGAATGGTGATGATAGAGGTTCAGAGCAAGAAAATAACTATCAGAACAGAGTCACAGATATTTGAGTTTTATGACAGTCTTGAGACCGTAATGAAAAATTCCCCTGATTATTTTATCAGGGTACACAGAAGCTTTGTAGTAAATACAAATTTCATAAAAATGGTCAATTACAGTGAAAAAACAATATATATGAATGATGGTTCGACAGTATTCTTTTCAAGGACATACAGCAATACAATAAAAGAATATCTGCGTAATACATTAAAGGAGAATTTTTTCTGATGCTTTCATACAGATTAAAAACAAAGGAACTTATATTTATGCTTGACTGTTTTGGCCAGGTAAACAGTCTGCCACAGGGGTTCGGAAATGTATATATTGATGTCAGGCAGCATCGGGAGATTGCCTTGAAGCTTCATCAGAGTGGGATGATTACATATATAAACGGTACAGCTGTTACTGATAAAATACTATCCGATATATTTAAGAATATTTATTCATCAGAATTTATTGCATCTGACAGTCAGCTTGATATATGGATGTATTGTTCTCATGATATCATAGTTACTATTGAGCGGGACAGGCTGTGTTCTGAAGACTATATTATTACACCTTTGCGGAATGCAGAGGAGCTTAAACAGAAATTAACGGAAAACTGGTATTCAGAAGCATCTTTTGATTTGTATAAGGGAAGTTATGAAAAATATAATTTAAATGATTTTATAAAGCTTTTAAAAGGTGAGTCAAATGAAAAATGATTCTGTAATTATAGAAATAGTATGCCCTGCGACATCAAGGACATATGATTTTGTTATCTGCACACAGATGAATATCCGTGATGTAATAGAGAAAGTATCAGATGAAATAATGGAATTTGAGGTTAATAAAAGTTTATTTACTGATGTGAACTTACTTGAACTTTTTTCTGATTTCTATAAATCTTCACTTAACAAAAATCTCAAAATATATGATTATAATATAAAAAGCGGATGCAGGCTCATGCTTGTCTGAAGCAGGAGGAAATTATGAACGGAGATATTAAAATTGCCCTTGCAGAGCTTGATGAAAATGTTCAGGAACAATGTGCTCAGGTACGAAAAATAAATGCACTGCTTTCTCAGGCATGGAGTTCCGAAGCGTCAGCTGTGTGTATGGAACGTGCACGTAAAATAAGCCTCGCAATTTCTAAGATAAGCGATGAAATAATAAATATATCTGTTACAGGAGACTCAAAATGGAAATGAAATTTTCACATGAATATTTAAAAAATACTGCGCATGAGCTTGATATAAAAAGTATTGAATGGAATAAAACAGTTGATCAGATAGAAAAACTTTCTGAAAAGACAAAGTATTCAGAAAATTTAAAATCTGAAATAAAAAAACTATTGTATGCAGGATCAGTAATAAAAGAGTATGCAGATCTTTTGCAGTATGTAACGGATGAATATGATAAAAATGAAAAATCAATAATTCATAAATTCGAGGTGTAATATGGATGATATACTTAAAATATATTTGCAGATGATACGTCAGTATGAAAAATTAAGCATGATTCTCAATGATATTACAACAGTAAGCGGAGAACTGAAACTTAACTGGAAAACTGAATCAGGGAGGCTTTATGAGGAATCACTTAATGAAACGCAGCAGTATATACAAAAGGTTATCAGTGACTTTAATATAAGAATGGAAGAAATAAAAAAAATTGCGCAGGAACATTCAACGGATACAAATATCCGGCAAGATGAAAATTCAGATAAGCTTTTACAGAAATTTTCATTTTAAAATTAATCAGGAGGAAAAAAGTGAATAAATTTTTATTGTCATCTGATGAACTTTCAGAATGTATAGAAGGATATAGAGTATTATCAGATGCTATGATAAACGATCTTAAGATAATAAAAAGAATAAAACAACAATCAGATAAAAACAACCGGGTATATGAACAGATATGTATGATTGAGCAGGATATAAATCAGCAGATAAATAATATAGATACGCTGATATCTTTACTCAAGGAAAGTCTGAAAAAATATATTGATACAGAGCTTGATGTATTTTCGCATATACAAAAAAAACTTTTTATAAATTTCGGACCAGACAGTCTTAATGATATCATTGTTGAGCGTGAATGTGAATTCTCTGAAAGTATGCTGCTTGAAAATCATACTTTAAGACATGAGGAATGGCTTATTGAGTTTATATCAGAAAATAAAAAACTTTAAAGGCGGATAAATATTATGAAAAGAAAAATATCTTTTACCGCACTCGGAATAATTTTTATTCTTCTTCTGATTTCGGTAAGGCAAAACATTGTCAATGCCGATGATCAATCAGAGGTTATGTATACATTCCAGGAAAACGAAGACCTTGACCTGTTTATAAACCTTCCCTACAACAATCTTATTTCAGAGAAATGTCTTATTGATAATCAGGAAGCTAAGATATCTGAATTTTATACACTTGAAGATAATTGCTTGGTAGAGACTGTTTTTTTATTTGATGAATATGTTCTTACCAATAATCCGGACATCCAGAAAAATGCTGTTCAGATAACAAAGGATATTCTTAAAAATGCCGGAAAAAACGAAATGTTCTGTGTTGCTTCTTTTGGAGATGACAGACTGACAGTTGCTGCGGATTTTACAGATAATCAGCTTGCAGCACTTGAAGCTGCAGAAAAAATTGAATATAATTCATTTGATTCAGATATTTATAACGGAATAAGGCATATGAGTGCCGGAATAAATGACAGGGATCAGACAATTTTCAGAAGGATTGTAGTTTTTACAAACAGCATCTCAGTTAATTCTTCAGACATACCGGGAAATGATAAAAGTATTAAATATCCTCTCTATTTTATTCTTATGGATGAAGATGAAAAACCATTATATGAAGATCATATGTCGTCTGATTCTTTTTTTTCTAGGTATTACAGATGTACCGGAAATACAGATTCTGCATCTGTTGCAGAAAAAATAAATGACTTTTCTCATGTTTATTATTGTAAAGCAAAGATTCCTCAGGAGCTACTTGAGGCAGATAAAGACATAACAGTTAAAATGGAATTTGAAGGAGAAAACCAGTCAGCGTCAATAGAATCCTGTGCACAGATAAAATCATATATTAAGCCTAGAGCAGATGAGAAGGAAAAGAACAATATAACACTTATGGTGTCAGTATTTGCAGTCATAATTATTCTTCTGTCATCATTTATTATTATTTTTATGAGAAAACTAAAAAAAGAAGAGAAAAAGGAATCAGTTCAGAAATCAGCTAAGACAGCAGTACTCCCCGGAGCTACAGAAACTCTACAGACAACAGTATTATCTGATTCAACGAGAATACTTCTTGAAGATATGTATCTGTGTAAAATAATACTTACAGATGCTGATGATCCGGGTAATGTAATAGAAATATCGTCAGTTGGTGAGGCAATAATAGGCAGAAACAGCCAGCTTTCAGACTATGCAATACTGCATGAAAAGAGTATTTCACAAAAACACTGCAAGATATTTGTCAGAAACACAAGCGTGTATGTTATTGATCTTGAATCTTCAAATCATACATATGTAGATGGTGAAATGGTAGAGGATGAAACGGAGCTTAAAAACGGCTCAATCCTCCGTATAGGCAGGCTTTCATTTGAGGTTGTAATTATTCCAATGTAAGTAAAAAATAAGGGCTTTCAGAAGACATAAGTTCATCTGAAAGCCCTTATTTAAAATTAAATCCTAACTTCCCATCATATGCTGATATATATCAGTTTTTTCGTATTCCTCAACAGTACCGAAAAACTCAACCTTTGTTCCCATATGGAGAATCTTATTCCCGTACTTTGTTGAACTAAGAATATCGTGTGATACCATAATTACAGTAATACCATCATCATTGAGCTGCTTTATAATGTTATACATTTCAGATGTTACAATAGGATCAAGTCCTGTAACAGGCTCGTCCAGAATAAGAAGTTGACTTGTTGCCGACAATGCCCTTGCCAGAAGAACTCTCTGCTGCTGACCTCCTGACAGGTCACGATATGACTTTTTTGCGATATCAGTAATATTGAGAAGCTCCATATTTTTTCTTGCCTTTTCCTTGTCCGCACGTGAAAAGAATGGCTTAAGTCCTGTCTGATTAAGGCATCCTGAAAGAACAACCTCAAAAACACTTGCAGGAAAGTCACGCTGAACGATAGTCTGCTGCGGAAGATAACCAAGCTCTGTCTGTTTTATATTTTTAAATAAAATTTCTCCGGAGTTTAATTTCATAAGTCCGAGTATTCCTTTCATAAGAGTACTCTTTCCAGAACCATTTTCACCTACAATGCAAAGATAATCACCCTTGCACACATTAAAATTAACATTTTCCACTGCCAGCCGTTTGTCATAATTCATAGAAACATTGGAACATGTAATAAGCACATTGTTTTCCATTCTAAATCATCTCACATTTATAAAAATTTACTACAGTTTCAATTATAATATGTTTTGTATATAATTGCAATCTTACATTATAAAATAATATTATTTTTTAATGTAATTTTAATCTTTATTATATTTTATTTTAAGCCTTTAGTTGTACACTATAGTCAGTGATTAAGAAAGAGATGAAATCACATAAAAATAAATTAATTAAAGAAAGGGTAAATAATTATGGAACAAATTGAAATGATCGAAAAACTGAGGGAAAAGGCAGACGTTACTTACGATGAGGCAAAGGGTGTACTTGAGAGTGTAGGCTGGAACCTTCTGGACGCATTAATAGCTTTAGAAAAAGAGGGCAAAATTAAGGAGGCAGAAAAAATGAGTTATTCAACAAAATCAGAAAATACTAATAATTACTGCAATTATAATTGCGGAAACGGTAAACCGGAATCATTCGGCAGTGCAATTAAACGTTTCGGAAAATGGTGCGAAAAAGTAATAAGTAAAGGAATGGAAAATAAATTTTGCGTTGAAAAGAAAGGCAAAAAAATAATTGATATACCGGTTACTGTTTTAGTAATTTTTATGATCCCCGCTTTTTATCTTATTATCTGCGCATTGATAGTTGCATTCTTTATGGGATGTAAATTCAGATTTATAGGCCCGGACCTCGGAACAGAAAAAGTAAACAATGTGATGGATAAAATAGAATGCTGTCAATCAAAAAAAGAAAATAACGGACAAAATATAAATGTAGATGACAGAAAGTAAACCTGATTTTTCAAGGGGTTGTTTCACCGGTTTATGCGTGGAACAGCCCCTTGAAATATTTTCTGAAATCTGATAGTATATTAAGTATAATCTTATGAAAGCAGGAATAATGATCATGAAAATACTTATAGTTGAGGATGAAGAAAAGTTAGCAAGGTTTATTGAACTTGAGCTGATTCATGAGGGGTACGAGACAGAAAAAGCTTTTGACGGAAGAAAAGGCCTTGAAATCGCAGAGGGGGGCGGCATAGATCTTATTCTTCTTGATATAATGCTCCCCGGAATAAATGGAATAGAGGTTTTACGAAGAATCAGAAAAACTTCTGATATACCTGTAATTCTTCTTACAGCACGTGATACCGTAATGGATAAGGTATCAGGACTTGATATGGGTGCTGATGATTACGTCACAAAGCCGTTTGATATAGAAGAATTGCTTGCAAGAATAAGGACAGCATTCAGAAAAAAATCAGCTTCACTTGCTGATGCAAATACAATTGAACTCTCTGCAGGACTTTTGACACTTGATGCATCTTCTCACACAGTAAAATATGACGGCCATGAGATAGAACTTACAAATAAAGAATTCAGACTTCTTCAGAAACTGCTTGAAAATAAGTCAATAGTTCTTTCACGTGAGGTTCTTCTTGAAACTGTGTGGGGATTTGACTATATGGGTGAAACAAATATTGTTGACGTCTATATAAGATATATACGAAGCAAAATAGATGATGTTTTTAATATAAAACTCATACATACTATAAGAGGGGTCGGGTATGTAATAAAGGAATGATGTTATATGAATGGAAACAATAGAAAAAATTACATAAAAATGCGCTCAATAGCAAGGAGAATTTCATCTGACTGGAATTTCAGACTTTTTCGTAATTTTATTTTAATTGATATAATATTTGTTATAGCTAAAATATATATATGGCGTATTGTCACTGAAGCCGGACTGATGGGTTATAATTTATCTGAGTTCTGGAATATTCGTCTTACGGGCAACTTTGAATATTCAAAAAATGTAAGCCCTTCAGAATTTATAGATACTTTTTGCTATGTAATTCCTGATGTAAAAGAAAAGATCCATGCGGGAAGTGTACTAATTGAAACATCAGCAACTACCGGAGTAATGATGATTTCGGAGTTTCTCATATTTATGTCAGGATGTATTAACGGTGGAAAAAGGGTAAGAAGAAAGCTTGAACCACTTAATCAGCTTGCCACTACAGCACAGATGATAAGCACAGCAAATTTTGAAATTGATAAGTTCCATGATCTTGAGAATGCTCTTGAAAAAATAGATACTGAAAATACAGACTGCATGGTATCTACAGGAAATACAGAGATTCAGGGAATAGAAAATGCTATAAACAATCTTATAAAGAGAATGAGAAATTCATATATTCAGCAGGCACGCTTTGTCTCTGATGCGTCACATGAACTGAGAACTCCTATAGCGGTAATACAGGGTTATGCCAATATGCTAAGTCGCTGGGGGAAAGATGACGAAAAAATACTTGATGAATCAATAACAGCAATTCAGAGTGAATCAGAAAGCATGAACAAACTTGTAGAGCAGCTTTTATTCCTTGCAAGGGGAGATAACGGCAAAAATCAGCTTACAATTGAAAAATTTGATCTCAATTATATGATAAATGAGATATATGATGAATATCAGATGGTAGATACGGATCATCAATATATTCTGAAAATTAATCATGATAAACCGATTTATGCATACGGAGACTATGCAATGCTTAAACAGACAGCACGAATACTTGTTGATAATGCCATAAAGTATACTCCTGCAGGAAATGAGATAATTGTATCATCCGGATTAGATGATACACATATACCATGTTTTGATGTTCAGGATACAGGTATAGGAATTACAAGTGAAGATATTCCAAAAGTATTTGAGAGATTTTACAGGGCTGATGATGCAAGAAACAGAAAAACAGGCGGAACAGGACTAGGACTTTCAATAGCAAGATGGATTGTTGACAAACATGAGGGATATTTTAAACTAGCCAGCTGTATAGATGCAGGTACAAAATTTACAGTGTGTCTTCCTAAAATACACAAGGAAAATAATGATGAACAGTTAATTGACGAAAATAAAGGATAAATCTCATATATTGAACAAACTCAAAAAAATAGAGATTTTTTTGTTGACAAATGAAATCTATTAT
>OBID01000947.1_pt1 | contig 10548 bp, 7 predicted proteins | sample 1519781 | NCBI WGS metagenome assembly OBID01 (sample SAMEA3991478, study PRJEB22521) | metagenome | biome: anthropogenic terrestrial biome; feature: sewage plant; material: sludge | place: Sweden | collected 2012-09-26
TCCACAAAACCTGTTGATAACTATGTGGAAAACCATACTAATAACTCGATCATAACTTGTGAATAATCAACAGAAAAGGAAGGTGGACCTTAAAATGGGGGATATCCACAGGGTTATTAATAAGTTTTTTATCAGTTTTCCACAATTTTTGAATGAAAAAAGATATAAACTTATTAATTTTGCACCGAATTGCAGAATTGTTGATAAGTATGATTACCTTCTCATTATCAATGAGTAATAATGAAATGCTTATGTTGATAAACAGATATCTGATGTTTATATCTTCTTATACAAGATTTTAGACCAAAAGTTATCAACGTATCAACAGTACATCATAGTTTTACATTCTATTATTAAATTAAAGAATTAAATAAATATGATTATATTGTTATGATTAAAAAAGAATGGATGGAAAAAGGTTATATAGATGAACCTGTAGACAAATCTCTTGATATAAAGAATGAGATACGAAAGATGTGTAAAGAGAAGAATGCTATCATCCTGGCTCACTACTATACACAAGGTGAAATACAGGATATAGCCGACTTTATAGGCGACTCACTGGCTCTGGCCCGTAAGGCTGCCAATACGGATGCTAAAATCATTGTGATGTGCGGTGTCCACTTTATGGCTGAAACTTGTAAGATACTGAGTCCTGAAAAACTGGTACTGGCTCCTGATCTGAATGCCGGTTGTTCGTTGGCTGACAGTTGTAAGGCTGATGATCTGAAGAAATATAAAGAAGAACATCCGGGATATAAGGTTGTAAGTTATGTAAACACTACTGCCGCCGTGAAGGCACTGACAGATATTGTGGTTACATCGGGCAATGCCAAGAAGATAGTGGATTCGTTTGACAAGGATGAGAAACTGATATTCGGTCCGGATTATAATCTGGGTAGTTATATCAATACAATCACCGGTAGACAGATGTTGTTGTGGAACGGTGGCTGCCATGTACACGAAAGATTCTCTGTGGATGAAATAGTAAAACTGAAAAAGCAGTATCCTCAAGCCAAGGTTTTGGCACATCCCGAATGTAAGGGTCCTGTGCTCGCTGTAGCCGATGTTGTAGGTTCGACGGCAGTATTACTCAATTATTCCATCAAAAGCGCTGAAAACGAATTTATCGTGGCCACAGAGGCAGGTATTCTGCATGAGATGCAACGTAACTGTCCTGATAAGAAGTTTTATCCTGTTCCTCCTGAGATATCTGAAGGTGGTGTAGGATGCAGTTGCAATGACTGTGAATATATGAAAATGAATACGCTCGAAAAGATATATAATGCACTCAGATATGAATGGCCTGCCGTAGAGGTGGAAGAGAATATCAGAAAAAAGGCGTTGAAACCTATTCAGAAGATGTTGGAACTAAGTTGATTTTGGTTCTGATATTCTTTTGTAGATATAACAGGCTGCCGTCATGATAATGAATGGCATATAGGGATTGTGGAACCTTCTTTTGCAGATATAACAGGCTGCCGTCATGATAATGAATGGCATATAGGGATTGTGGAACCGGGTTTCGCCATGGGCTACAAGAGCGATGGATGCCGTTCCTAATATGATGATGAGCAGCGACAGATAAATATGCTTATTCTTATTATATATCATATAAGTACTACTTATTATAAATAATATGATGAGTATGTAATAGTATAATAAGTTGATAACTGTGAAAGTCTGTATGTATGAGTAATTTGGAAAATCCTTTTTGAGGGATAACATGCTTATTTCTCCATACATATAAGACTTGTTCTTATCTTTCATCATTGCGCACAGGTTTACATTGTCGGATACATAAGTTTTGAGTATCTTATAAGGCATCTGACGGATATATTCGCCGGGATGACTGACAATCCAACTGATACAGCGGCGTCGCCAGACGGAGTCTCTCTGAAAGCAGTCGATATGATTATCATTTTCTATATACATCGGATTGCCTTTGGTATATAGCAAACGGTCTTCGCGGATGTGATGGTTATGATCCCAACTGTACTGCATCAGGTTCTGCCATCCCGACTGCGCCTGATAGATAAAATGACCTGTACGATGCGCACTGATACTGCCTATCACTCCTATCATCAAGATGAAACCTGACAGGATGCAGAGAGATTTGATATAGTCTTTCTGTCTGATGATGACCAGATAGATACAGAGAGACAACAGAAAAACAATGGCCAAAGGTCTGAACCAGTTGGCCACAGCCAATATCATTCCACTGGATATAAGCAGTGGTACATTCTCTTTGTATTTCAGGACTGTCCATATACCAAGCAGGATGAAGAAAGCAAACGGCACTTCTGCCAAGGTGGATGTGGCTTCACCATAATTGGCAGGATAGATGACGTATAATATCAAGGTGATAAAAGCTACTTTCTCCTTAAACAGGATATGGGCTATCTGATATAACAGATAAGCGGTGGCTCCCTTCATCAGGGTATATAGAATAAGAAGCGGTACGACGGAACGGAACAGGTATAATGACAGTGCTACGGCATTGATGGCACCTACATTCCATATAAAAGACAATGAACCGAAATCGGAGGTGACGGGATATGGTTGCCCCATATCGACACAATGACGGGCTATCCGGATATAACTGTCGCTATCGGGGTAAGGGGTGTAACCGAAAACAAATAATATAATCAGTTGTAAGATGACGAAAACGCTTATAATAATATAAGTATACTTTTTCATTTAATCATCGCGATTTTACATACAGTACCTTTGCTACCGTCTTGCTTTGCTGTTTCGACAAAGTAAATCCCTGATGCCACCCGTTTACTGTTTTTATCTTTTCCGTCCCAGGTAAACGATCCACCGTTGCTGCGTCCCTCAGATACGATAGTACCATTGGATGATACTATTTTCACGTCAGCATTGAATGAAAGTCCTACAACCGTGATCAGTCCGGTGTAATCGGGACTGACAGGATTGGGATATGCATATACGTTATCCTTGGTCATGTCGTCAGAAGATGCCGTGGCGTCGCTCATATAGGAACACAGACCTTTGTCGGTACCGAAATATACTTCGCCCGTCTGCTGGTTGATGGCGATGGATTCTATGTTATCCGACAACAGAACACTGTTGGTAGATAAGAAATGATGTATCTGTGTGAGATTGTCGGCACTGATGAGATAGACACCGTTGCTGCTGGTACCGAACCATTTGCGGTTGGCGCCGTCGACGGCCATGCATGTAATGTCCACACCGCTCAATAAATAGTCGGCATAAGAGGTTCCGTCGTTGCGAGGCACTTTTACCTGAGTGAAGACATCATTGCTGTTGTTGATATTCGACAGGGTAAGCAGCAAAGGTCCTACATCGGTTCCTATCCATATATTGCCGTCGAGGTCTTCACTGACGCAGTGTACACCTTTTGTTAAACTTAATACTTTACCGTCCTGGTTTACAAAACTGCTGTATGTCTTGATGACATTGGTGGATGTGTTGTACTTGAACAGCGCCGGATAACCCCAGTGGTCATTGACAAACCACAATAGTTGGTTGCTGTCGAACATCATCCCTCTCAGATTCCCATAACTGGTGGTGCTTGTAGACATCAGTTCACTGTTGTTGCGGTCTATCCACTCACCGTCTTTGGAATATTCCACCAGACTGCTTGTAGCCTGACTGTTGAGCATCCATACATTCCCGCTCTTGTCGATAGCCATACTGTTGACCAGTACATAACTGACGTTTTCGGTACCGTCGCTTCCTATCACGGCGGAATGCAGCAAACTGTTTCCGACGGAGAAATGATGGACGTATTTCCCGTTCTTGAATTCGTATAATCCGGATCTTGATGAACTGGCGAACAGGTGTGTGTTGTCGGTCGGGTCGATGTCGACGGCTGAAATGTCCTGATAAGAAGCACCGGTGATGGAATCGAGTTGGTCCTGATAGATATTCCAGTTGTCACTGAATACCTGGATGGTACCCGGTCGGTAATAAGAATCCAGTGAATTTCGTCCTCCACCGCAAGTATATAAAGTGTTGTTATATACTTTCATGAAATTGAAATAGTTGTATTTGGGTCCGTCGGGTATCACACCGCTCGATGTGACCGTATAGGTGCCGTCGGTGTTCCGGGTTTCGGATATCAGTTTACCATCACTGTTACTCGTCCAGTAGCATTTGTTGGTACTGTCGTAGACGAACGTCTTGCTGCTTGTGTCGAAGAAACTGCCTGTATCGGAATAAGAGGCGGCGGTCCAACTGTTCTTATCAAGCAGGTTGGCCGACAACGATGCCTGATATACGTTGTTGCCGTTTGCAAGCACATAGATATTACTGCCGTTGACAGCCGTATATATGACATTGAAACCGAGATTGTATGTTTCACTGATCTCTACATCTTTCATATTGACCTTGACAACTCCGAATCCCGTGGACAGATAAGCATAGATGCCGTAGACCATGACACTGTTTACGGTCTTGTCTTCCGTCATCGTCTTATTGTAATAGTCGGACAGGTTGTCCACATTCCCGGCAGCGTCCATGATATCAATGTTATAGTCGCTGTAAACGATAATCAGTTTGTGGGCACTGCTGTTCCATGCGATATGCGAAATATGACTGTCGCTGAGCTGCTTCGTCTTGTCATAAGTGGTGACGGAATTGTCCTTGACGTTATATGAATACAGATTGGTGCTGCTCAGTACAAATATATCATCCCCGGCGGGTACTATTTCGGTGACACCGTAGAAGGCAGGATAGGCAGTCCAAATGCCCAGAGCCGTTGCGTCCGCTTTCAGTACAGCAAAAAGAGAACACAGTAATAAGATGATATATTTTCTCATAAAGACAGGTATGAATTATTTCAGATAATCTACGAGTTTCCTGACAGCTCTGGCCCTGTGGGATATGGTGTTCTTGACATCCTCACCCAGTTGGGCGAACGACTCCTCATAACCGTCGGGCACGAATATCGGATCATAGCCGAAACCGGCATTCCCCTTCTTTTCTTTGGAAATGGAACCCTCTATCCTACCCTCGAATTCATGAATTTCAGGTTGGTCGCTGTCGCTCCTCTTCATTATTAACGCAATAACAGTGCGAAATCTTGCACTGCGATTGTTATTATCTCCTAATTCATGCAAAAGTTTTGCCATATTGGCTTCACTGTCATGACCTTCTCCACCCGCGTAACGGGCCGAATAGACACCAGGGGCACCGCCCAGGGCATCCACTTCCAGACCGGTATCGTCGGCAAACACATTGAGATGATAATGGTCGTATACATACTGCGCTTTCTGCAAGGCGTTACCTTCGAGGGTGCTGGATGTCTCCGGAATATCCACATCACATCCTATGTTCTGCAACGACACAATCTCAAACGTATCTCCCAGGATATCCTTGATCTCACGCAGTTTATTCTTATTGTTGGTGGCAAATACTATTTTCATTCTTTTACTTTTGGTACTTTCACTTTGATGGCATCGAATCCTTCTCCGAAGACACCGATGACACTACTCTGACTGACAAAGGCGTTGGGGTCTATCGTCTTGATGAGTCGGAAGATATAGACACTCTCTCGTTTCTTGGCCAGGATACAGAGCACCCTCACTCTCTTGCCGGTGTACCATCCGTGTCCGTCGAGGATGGTGACACCATGGTCCATCTCTGTACCGATGGCATTGGCTATCTCCTGATATTTCTTGCTGAATATCATAAACTGTACCGACTCTCTGCGGGCGTTCATCACACGGTCGAGAACGTAATTCTCTATCACCATCGTGGCCAGACCGAACACCACCTTGCGCCAGTCGCCGAAAATAGGAATGGTACTGCCGATGATGATCAGATCGACAAAGATGAGTACACGGCCGAGGGATATGTTGTGATACTTGTTGACGATGGCTGCCACGATATCCGTACCACCTGTACTACCGTTGTTGAGGAACACGATAGCCAAGGCCGTACCGGTCATAGAACAACCGATGATGAGCGACATGAAGTCCTGTCCGGGACCCAATACCTGCATCATCTTGCCGTCGGTACCGATCATGTATTTCTGAGTGGCCCAGAGCAATACCGACAATACCAGAATGGCATAGACGGTCTTTACCATAAACTTGAATCCCAGTATTTTCAGAGCGATGAGAATCAGCACCAGGTTGATGATGAAGTAACTGTTCTGAATAGGGATCTTGGTAGCATAGAATATGATGGCTGCGATACCGGTCACACCTCCTGTTACAATCTGGTAGGGCAACAGGAACATGGTCCAACCGAATGTATACAGCATGAGGCCAAGGGTTATCATCAGATAATCCCTGACCTCATTCCATAATGATTTATAGATAGTCATATATATTACTTGATTACGACATTTACGATGCGCTTGGGTACAATGATCACTTTAGCTACATTCTTATCGCCGATATACTTGAGAGACCTCTCGTCGGCCAAAACGGCTTTCTCGATGCTGCCGTTGTCGGCATCAGCGGCGAATTCCATCTGGAAACGGGCTTTTCCGTTGAACGAGATAGTGAGTGCCATCGTGCTCTCCACGAGATATTTCTCGTCGTAAGCTGGCCATGCTGCATCGCATACACTACCCTTCTCTCCCATGGCCGACCATAGTTCTTCGGCGATATGGGGGGCAAACGGTGTGATGAGTATGACGATATCCTTCAGCAGAGACTTGTTGCGGCATTTCAACTGTGACAGTTCGTTGACGCAGATCATAAAGGCTGAGATACTGGTGTTGTAGGAGAAATTCTCTATGTCCTGAGTCACCTTCTTGATCAGTTTATGAACACTCTTCAACTGGTCTGCAGTGGCTTCTTCATCGTTGGGCATAAACTCGTCCGAACGGTTGTTGTAGAAGAGTCCCCAGAATTTCTTCAGGAAACGGTGGCAACCGTCGATACCGTTGGTATCCCATGGTTTGCTCTGCTCTACCGGACCGAGGAACATTTCGTACAGACGCAGTGTGTCGGCACCATATTTCTCTACAATCATATCAGGATTGACTACATTGAACATACTCTTCGACATCTTCTCTACAGCCCAGCCGCAGACATACTTGTCGCCTTCGAGGATAAACTCGGCGTTGTGGTATTCAGGGCGCCAGTTTTTGAACGCCTCCACATCCAGCACATCACCATGGACGATGTTGACATCCACATGGATAGGGGTGACACTGTATTTGTCTTTCAGTCCGAGCGACACGAATACAGGTGCCTTGTCGTGATCGTCGTCGTTGATACGATAGACGAAATTGCTGCGTCCCTGTATCATACCCTGGTTGACCAGTTTGTGGAACGGTTCTTCCTGGCATGAATAACCATAATCGTGCAGGAACTTATTCCAGAAACGGGAATAGATCAGGTGACCGGTGGCATGTTCGGTACCACCTACATACAGGTCCACATTCTGCCAGTACTCGTCTACATCCTTGGCTACGAGAGCCTTGTCGTTGTGCGGGTCCATATAGCGCAGATAGTAAGCCGATGAACCGGCGAAACCAGGCATGGTATTCAGTTCGATAGGGAAGATGGTCTTATTGTCGATTAGCGACTTGTCCACCACCTGTCCGTTCACACTGTCCCAAGCCCATTTCTTGGCTCTTCCCAATGGCGGTTCGCCTGTCTCGGTAGGTTGATACTTGTCAATCTCAGGCAGTTCGAGCGGCAGTTTGTCGGCCGGAATCATATAAGGCATTCCGTCCTTGTAATAGACAGGGAACGGCTCGCCCCAATATCTCTGACGGGAGAAGATAGCATCGCGCAGACGATAGTTGACCTTCACCCTTCCGAGTTTGTTTTCCTTCACATATTTCTTGGACGATAGTTGACCTTCACCCTTCCGAGTTTGTTTTCCTTCACATATTTCTTGGTGGCGGCGATAGCCTCCTTGACGGTCAGTCCGTTCAGACTGAAGTCGATATACGGTTTCACATCCTTGCGCGGAGAATTGCATACGATACCATCCTTTGCGTCGTAACTCTCTTCCGAAACATCACAACCCTCGATCAGAGGAATGATAGGCAGAGAGAAATGACGGGCGAAAGCATAGTCGCGACTGTCGTGGGCAGGTACAGCCATGATGGCTCCCGTACCGTAACCGGCCAGTACATAATCGCTCACCCAGATAGGAATGGCGTCGCCGGTAAACGGATTGACGGCATACGAACCGGTGAACACACCTGTCACCTTACGGTCGGAGATACGGTCGCGCTCTGTACGCTTCTTGGTAGCTTCCACATAATCGGTGACGGCCTTCTGCTGTTCGGCGGTAGTGACCTGAGCCACATATTCGCTTTCGGGGGCGAGAACCATAAATGTGACACCGAACATGGTATCGGCACGTGTAGTGAATATCGTGAATTTCACGTCGCTGTCTTTCACATCGAACACCACCTCGGTACCTTCGCTCCTACCGATCCAGTTGCGCTGTGTATCCTTGATGGAATCTGTCCACTCCACTGTCTCCAGACCGTCGAGCAGTCTCTGAGAATAAGCGCTCACCCTGAGGCACCACTGGCGCATCTTCTGTTGAACGACAGGATAGCCGCCGCGCTCAGAAACGCCGTCTACCACCTCATCGTTGGCAAGTACGGTACCCAGACCGGCACACCAGTTGACCATCGTCTCACCCAGATAAGCGATACGATAGTTCATCAGTATCTGTTGCTGTTCTTTCTCGCTCATGCTCCCCCACTCTGCTGCTGACAGATTCAGTTCTTCGCTGCAGGCGGCATTGATGCCGTTTGTACCGTTAGCCTTCAGATGTTCGATGAGTGTATCGATAGGTTGCGCTTTCTTGAGATTGTTGTCATAATAAGAATTGAACATCTTCTCGAAAGCCCACTGGGTCCATTTATAATAATCTGGATTGCAGGTGCGTACTTCCCTGTCCCAGTCGAACGAGAAACCTATCTTGTCCAACTGTTCACGATAGCGGTTGATATTGTTCACCGTCGTGATGGCGGGATGCTGTCCTGTCTGTATGGCATATTGCTCTGCCGGCAGTCCGTAGGCATCATATCCCATCGGGTTGAGTACGTTGAATCCCTGCAGCCGTTTGTAGCGTGCATATATATCAGAAGCGATATATCCCAGCGGATGACCTACATGGAGTCCTGCGCCCGATGGATAAGGGAACATATTGAGTACGTAGAATTTCTTGCGTGATTTGTCTTCAGTTACCTGATAGGTCTTATTCTCGACCCATTTCTGTTGCCATTTCTTTTCGATTTCTCTGAAATTGTAATCCATTATTATAATAATTATTAATATTGTGTGCAAAATTACTCTATTTATTCGGAACGGCAAAATTAATCATAAAAAAATAGGGTGATGCCCTCACGGTATTACCCTATTTCATCCTGATAACAAATCTCACATGAAGAACTATTTACTTTTTTAAATTAACCTTATTGTCTTAAATTAAATGAATCTATATTTATCACTTTTATCATATCTATTAATTCTGGTGCAAAGATAGTACATTAAAAAATAAGTTTATAATACTATTTTGCCAAATACTGCCATTATCTTACCTAAATACGTCATTTAACCAGTAATTTTTTGGAAGATTATTGTTTGTTGCCTAATTTTATTATTATTTTAACTTATATTCCTTGCTAATGTAAATTAATTTAATTTTTCGACTGAATATTTTTCTTATTTAAATATAATGTATACCTTTGCAATCATAATTCAGTAGGATAACAATTAAGCAATTAATCTACTAGAAATAAATAAGATAATTAATTAACTCTAAGTTTTTAAACTATTATGTATTTTAAATTTTTAAAGGTGACTATTGTTTCGTTCCTTTTAGCTGTGGGCGCAAACAGTATAATGGCTCAAGAAACGTTGACCTTCACGGCAGGGCAAACGATTACAAAAGGACAGGAATTCCATACATCGGCTAATATGTCGGTGGTTGTTGGTAAAGAGACATGGGACAGGAATTCCATACATCGGCTAATGTTTCTATTGTAATTGGTTCTGGAGAAACTTGGGAAGCCGCTGAAACACTTAAAGGATTAACCGATGGAGCATATTATTGTCATGCTCAAGGTGATTGTGATTATAATAAATATAAGGAAAATACCTATCCTACTTCTGGATGTTATTATAAACTTAGAAGTTATGTCAATGGGACAATCACTTTGAAGATGGCTCTCAAAGTAGACGTTACAGGTACCAAAAAACTTTATGTTCTTCCAGATGATGGAACAACAATAAAAGGTTATTCTGTCGTATATAATGGTGTAACATATTATCCAGGTGGATCTACATCAGCAAATGATCCAAAAAAAGCTGAAAATAATTATGCTAAAATATATTCAACGGGTGATGCAATAAATTTTTATCCATGTACTTTAACTTTCAAAGTAGAACCTTATAAAAATTATTATATAGTAGGTCTTTCTTGTGAGAATTTAGCTTTTGCTGGTTACTCTTTCACTCCTGATAAGAAAGAAATTCCAACTTATACTCCTTATGTACATCAGCATGTTACAAACATTAATGGTATCACAATGATGTATGGTGGTTGGTTGTCTGAGGCTAATGCTAAGAA
>OBID01000949.1_pt1 | contig 10535 bp, 2 predicted proteins | sample 1519781 | NCBI WGS metagenome assembly OBID01 (sample SAMEA3991478, study PRJEB22521) | metagenome | biome: anthropogenic terrestrial biome; feature: sewage plant; material: sludge | place: Sweden | collected 2012-09-26
AAGGATTAACAAAATGGTAAAGGCCGAAACCTTATAAAGATAATTTCCTTTCATGAGCATGCAAAGGTATATGATGCAAGGAATATTCTAAAAATTCACCAATTTTAACGTTCCAATTGAGCTCCATGCGATTTATCCTATTCGTAATTCTTGCTTTCTTTTGTCAATTCATGGGAATTGGCCAATCCCCAAGGGATGTGCCGATTCCACTAAAAAGTCTTTTAGGAGGCGGTGGCTGTTGCTGTGGACAATTTTCAGAGATTTTTTTTCCAAACCTGGATTTTGAAACAGGCCCCCTTCCGTCTCCTGGAACATTTTTTGTTTACAGTGCCGGTCAGAATTTTGGAGGTTGGAACGTGACCCGCGCTACCATAGACCATTGTGATGCCGGAGTCGGTAATTTAGGAGCGGGAAACCCAAATGGGGCAAGTTTTTTTGTAGATCTCCACGGCTCCCCCGGATTGGGTGGTATTTCCTACGATTTATTTGGCTTGACTCCCGGAAACCAATATCGCATTGATTTTTGGACTGCACAGAATGGAGGTGGCTTTTCATCCCTCGGAAATTTAAAAATTGCTGGAGGCGCCTGGCTGGATGTAAGTTGGACTGTATCCGTATCTGGATCGGTATCGTGGAGGCAAGAATCCTATATGTTTATGGCTATGGCGGCTAATGCTACCATGGAATTTAGCAGTACGGGGCCCATCCCATATCAAGGGACCTTGATAGACGACATCCATATTTTTGAGTGTCCGGGTGATCAGGAACTACCTATAGTAAATAATCCTCAGGATGATCTGGAAGTGGAATGTGATAAAGAGGTTCCTAAAGCACCGACCCTTTCTATAAGCGATAACTGTGATCCCAATCCGATAGTAACTTTTGTTGAAACCAAACAAGTAATTGACGCCTGTTCTAAAAGAATTACCAGAAATTGGACCATAAAAGACAATTGCGGTAACATCAATTATGAAGAACAAATAATAGATGTCATCGATCGAAATCCACCACAGTTTACCAAGTTGCCTGAAACTAAAACGGTATTCTGCGATAAAGATGTTGTCAAGGAATTTAATGACTGGATCAAAAAAAATGGAAATGCTTTGGCAACGGATGCCTGCGGTCCGGTTAGCTGGAGAACAAATTACGATCATCCTCCTTCCAAACATTGTGATACAATTTTAGTGGAGTTTATAGCAATTGATCATTGCGGACAAGAAAATTTGGAATATGCTCCCTTTATTGTTCGTGATACCCTTGCTCCAAAATTTATCATTAAACCTCAAAACAAAAACCTGGTTTGTGTATCAGGTATTCGAGACTCCTTACGAAACTGGTTAGCCAGTTATGGATTTTCATCCAATCAATCGGATTGTGATACCATAATTAAAAGTACAAATTTTAATGGGGATTCTTCTCGCAATCCTTTGACACTTACCTTTTATGCAAGAGATGCTTGTGGAAATGTCGATAGCAGCAAAGCAAGTTTTAGCTACCGTAACAACAGCGATACATTTCGTATCATACAATATTCTTGCAATTTTTCTGGAAATCAAATGGATACCACCGTATTTAGTTCCAATGGTTGTGACAGTGTAGTAATCACACAACAAATAAAACAAAATTCTGATACAACCCATATCAATCAATTTAGTTGTGATCCACTTGCAAACACACATGATACCCTTCGATTATTGAATGTCAATGGCTGCGATTCATTGATTTTTTACTTAACCGAAATTAAACCCTTAGATACTACGCGACTTCAAGTATTTGATTGCAATTTTCCTGTTTTAACAATCGATACAACGCATCTTCAAGGTCAATTTTGTGATTCGGTTATTATAACTGAAAAGATTCCGTTACTAAAAGATAGTGTACTCATAAAACAAACTACCTGCGACAGTTTTACAGCTGGAGTTAAAATTTTTCAGTTGATGAATCGATTTGGTTGTGACAGCATTGTAAGAATCCAAACTGATTTTACAGGAATTATAAGCAATTATATTACAAAAATGGAATGCGGCTTGTCAAGTAATTATGTAGATACCATGACATTTTCAACTGCTAATTGTGATAGTTTAGTGATCACGCAGCACATAGCCTTGAAAATAGACACTACCTATGCTACAACCACAAGTTGCGATTTATTAAAAGCCGGAGTAGATACCATAATATATCAAACCAGTACTTGTGACAGTATTTCAATAGTAACCACCTTGTTTTTGCCTTCTGATACTACCCGGATTATATTAACTACTTGCAATTTAAATAATGCAGGGATTGATACAAGCATTTTTAATACTACGACCTGTGATAGTCTTGTTATAGTCAATACGCAGTTTATCCCTTCCGATACCACTCGAATCACACAAACAAGCTGTGATATTAAACAAGTTGGAGTGGATACCTTGCTTTTTAATACAGCACCTTGTGATAGCCTGGTCATTGTAAACACGCAATTTATTCCTTCAGATACCAGTTATATAAGTCGGAACACTTGTGATGTAACCTTAATAGGCATCGATACATTAGTGTATGCAACAAGTCAGTGTGATAGCATCGTCTTTTTACAGACAAATTGGATTCCCTCGGATACCATTCAACGAACTCAAAAATCCTGCTTGCCTGCAAATGCAGGAATTGATACAGTTTTTTTAATGAATAAATTTGGTTGCGATAGCATCATCGTAACGAATACCTTGTATGAACCCTTGCGAATCCAATTCAGATTGGATTCAATCAGTTGCTTTGATAAAAAAGATGGGCAGATTCGGATCTTAAATACACAAGACTTTCAATCACCTTATACCTTATTTTTTGATGGCCAAACTCTTGGCTTTCAGGATCGGGTTGATCAATTGAATCCCGGTCAACATCAATTATTTATAATAGACAATCAAGGCTGTGTAACCGATTCTATTTTTTTTAATTTAAATAATCCGGAAGCATTTATAACAGAACTTGGCAAGGATTTGGAAGTTGAAAAAGGCAGTTTGGTTAAATTGGAATTACAAACGAATCGAATTTGGCAACATATTAACTGGAGCCCCTCTTTTCTTATCGGATGCATTGATTGCAATCCAGTACAATTTCATGTTCAAAACGAACAATGGATATATAGCATAGCTGTAGATGAACGAAATTGCGAAAGTTTGGATTCTGTTTTAATCCGTGTTAAAGAACCTGCAAAAGTTTTTGTTCCAAATGGATTTTCTCCAAATGGCGACAACATCAACGATTATTTTTATATCCAGGGAGACCCAACTGCCATCGTTGAATTGTTTCAAATTTTTGATCGTTGGGGCAATTTGGTTTTTGAAAAAACAAATAGTCCAGTTAATGATCCAGTTTCAGGATGGGACGGAAGCTATAAATCTGAAAAAATGAATCCGGCAGTTTTTATTTATGTTGCTAGTATAAAATTCAGTAATCAAGTATTAGTTGAATTAAAAGGTGATCTCAGTTTAATTAGATGAAAAATCAATTGATAAAAAGGAATTTTAAACACCTGTTTAAATGGATTTGTTTTGCATTGATTTTTATTCAATTTGAGTTTACAGTATATAGTCAACCAACATGTTGTTGTGGTTCTCCCAGAGTCTTAGATTTTCCAGGATTTGATTTTGAATTTCCTCCAGATCCACCTCCGGGTTGGTTTATCTGGTATCCGGTTGGATCCAATATGGGTCCTTGGCTGATAACTACCGGATACGTCGATCATGTAGATAAAGCTCATTATTTTAACACCGCAAGTGGAAATCCAAATGGAGCGACCAATTTTGTAGATTTATATGGTTCTGTACCCAATACAGGAAGTTACCCGGGTGCAATGCAATATACTTTGACAGGACTTACTCCATCCTATTTATATACCTTGGAATTTTATTATGCCAAATTTGATATCCCCGGAGATTATCGCGCCAACATAAAGGTGGCTAATGGCAATTGGTTGGATGTAAAATTAACAGCAACCAATCCTGGAAATGTCATTTGGTTAAAAGCATCTTACAATTTTGTTGCCCAGGCAGTTTCTGCTGATTTAGAATTTATAGATATTTCACCAAGCTATGGAATCGGCGTTTTGATTGATGACATTACAATTTATGAATGTCCGAATGATGTAGAAAAACCCAGCTTACTCGATCCACCTGAAGATTTACAAGTAGCATGCGATGCACAGATTCCACCAGTTCCAAAATTGAATGCTGCTGATGATTGTGATGCCAATCCACTGATTACTTTCAAAGAATCAAAAATTGTTTTGGATGTATGCAAAAAAAAGATAAACCGCGAATGGACCGTAAAAGATGACTGTGGAAATTCTATGGTGTATCAGCAAGTCATTGATGTGATTGATGAGAATCCTCCTGATTTTTCTAATTTACCTGTAGACTTGAGTGTAAATTGTGATGCCGATATTTCAAAAGAATTTAATGACTGGATTAAAGCACATGGAAATGCAATCGCAACGGATGCTTGCGGACCAGTAAGCTGGCGAACTATTTACGATCATGTACCTAAATCGATTTGCGATAGTGTGTTGGTAGATTTTATAGCCTTCGATAATTGTGGCAATGAACGGGTCGAAAGTGCTTATTTTATTGTAAAGGATTTAGCAGGTCTCCATTTTAATATAAAACCACAAGATAAAATTTTTACAAGCGGAGCAGCTATTAGAGATTCTTTAAGAGACTGGTTAGTTAACTTTGGATATTCCTCAGCAAAATCCAATTGCGATACCGTCATTTTTACTACAAATTTTAATGGAGACTCTTCAAAAAATCCATTAATGCTCCAATTTTATATCCAAGACCGTTGTGGGTATATTGATAGTGCAACTGCAACATTTGCATTTAGGACATCCAGCAGTGTCACCTGCTGTTGCGGAACTCCCAATGAATTGTTTTATTCCAATCTTGATTTTGAATCCCCTCCAACTGCTCCACCCGGAGGATGGATTGACTACAGTGCAGGAGACAATTATGCAGGTTGGAGCATCACTTCAGGATCCATCAGCATACATGATCCCGCACATTTAAATTTGGGTGATGGAAATCCAAATGGATCAACCCAACACATGGATTTGCATGGATTTAATCAAGGTGCTGCTTCTTATACTTTAACAGGATTGACTGCTGGCAATGAATACACCATCAATTTTTGGTATGCCATTCATAGTTTTGGTTCTAATGTTTCTGCAAGACTTACCGTTAATGGTGGAAGTTTATTAAATACAAGTTGGTCTGCCAGTAATTTTGGGAATGTCGTTTGGTTAGAAAAATCATATACATTTATTGCCGATGGATCAGTTGCAAACATGGAATTTACAGGAACCGGTGCTTCGCCATGTTGCGGCATGCTTATTGACGACATTCGTATTTTTGAATGTGTACTTGATACCGAGAAACCAGAAGTAATAAATCCACCCGATGATTTAGACTTTGAATGTGAAATGGATGTAACAAAAGCTCCTGTGTTATCAATTTCTGATAATTGCGATCTAAATCCTAAACAAGTATTCAAAGAAACCAAAGAAGTAATTGATGCCTGTACTAAAAAAATTACCAGAACCTGGGAAATAACCGATGCATGCGGCAATACAGCTATCGAAGATCAGGTTTTATTTATTACGGATAAAACGGATCCTCAATTTACAAAAGATCCGGAAAACAAATTGGTATCATGTGATAAGGATATTCTTAAGGAATTTAACGATTGGTTGCAATCCAGAGGAAATGCTAAAGCCAGCGATCTTTGTGGTGTAGTTAACTGGCGTACGAGTTATGATCATTCACCCTTTAAATCTTGTGACTCAATTCTTGGTGAATTTATTGTTGCTGACCCATGTGGTCATGAGGTAACTAAATTTGCCTGGTTTGTTGTACAGGATACCTTGGCACCAAAATTCATTAAAAAAGCTCAAAACATAAATCTGGTTTGTGTGTCTGGCATCCGAGACTCTTTGCGAAGTTGGTTACAAAATTTTGGCTATTCTTCCAATACTATGGACTGCGATACAATCATCCGATCCAGTAATTTTGACGGAGATTCTACGAAAAATCCAATGGTCCTTACATTTTATGCAAAAGACCGGTGTGGAAATATTGACAGCAGTACCGCAAGTTTTAGCTATCGAAGTGGAACCGATACCTTTCGGATCACTCAATTCTCCTGCACTTTTCCCGGAAACAGTTTGGATACCATGGTGTTTAGTTCCGGTGGTTGTGACAGTGTCGTCATTTCTGAAAAAATAAGACGAAGTGCGGACAGCAGCTATATCACTACAAATAGTTGCGATCCTAAAATCAAGGCATTTGATACCCTCCGATTGAACAATCAGTTTGGATGTGACTCTTTTATTTTTACACACATCCTGATTCATCCTGTTGATACCAGTAGACAAAAAATTTATGATTGCAACTTTACTGCGCTTGTGGTAGATACCGCTGTTTTTATCGGACAGTTTTGTGATTCACTGGTCTTGACTGAAAAAATTCCATTGCGAAAAGACAGTATTTTTATTCAACAAACCAGTTGTGACAGTTTGGATGTAGGATTCAAATATCTAAATCTCACCAATGTTTTTGGATGTGACAGTGTGGTAGGTATTAACACCACATTTTCTGGAGTTATCACGCAATTTATTTCAAAAAACGAATGCGGTTTGATTAAAAACTATACCGATACCCTCGTCTTCTCAACATCCAATTGCGACAGTTTGGTAATAACTAATCACATCGCATTAAAAATTGATACCAGCTTTATTCAACAAAACAGCTGCGATTTAAGCCAAGCAGGCGTTGATACCATCATTTACCAAACAGCAACATGTGACAGCATCGTAATCGTCAATACGCAATTTATTCCTTCAGACACTACATTTATCCAACAAACCAGCTGTGATCTAAATTTAGTTGGCATTACCAGCAAACTTTACAATACGTCCACGTGCGACAGTCTGGTAATTATCAATACACAATTTACACCTTCCGATACCACACGAATTTTTCTAACCAGTTGTGATATTAGTCAAGTGGGAATAGACAGTATGCTCTTTGCTACCAGTACGTGTGATAGTTTGGTAATCATCAATACCTCCTTTATATCTTCCGATACCACGCGCATTTTCCTAACCAGTTGCGATGTCAATCAAGTCGGTATAGATAGCATCCTCTTTGCTACAAGCACCTGTGACAGTTTGGTAATTATCAATACGTCCTTTAAATCTTCTGATACCAGTTTGATTAATCAAAGTACTTGTTTGGCTTCAGCAGCTGGGCTGGATACAATTCAGTTGCAAAAGAGCAATGGATGTGACAGTTTAGTGATCACAAATACCCTGTTTGTTCCTTTGCGTTTGCAATTTAAATTGGATTCCATAAGTTGTCATGACAAAGCAGATGCAAAGATCCGTATACTCAACGAGCAGGATTTTAATAAACCCTATACTGTTTATTTAAATCAAAGCAATGTTGGTCAACAAAATCAACTCGCGAATTTAGGTCCCGGAAAGCATCAGGTTTATATCAAAGACCAGCAGGGTTGTATAACAGATTCAATAGAAATCGATTTACAAAATCCGGATGCTTTTACAACGGATTTGGGAAATGAACAATTGGTAACCAAAGGCAGTCAGGTTCAATTGCTGTTACAAACCAATCACAATTGGCAGCATATCCAATGGAATCCATCGGGAGTGATTGGATGTATGGATTGCAATCCGGTAAATTTTAAAGCTGAACAGGATACCTGGATATTCAGTTTAGCAATTGATGATCGAAATTGTGAAAGTTTAGATTCTGTTTTAATCCGTGTTCGGGTAGATGCCAAGGTTTTTGTACCCAATAGTTTTAGTCCGAATGGAGACAACATCAACGATTATTTTTATGTGCAAGGTGACCCACAAGCGGTAGTTCAATTAATGCAAATTTTTGATCGCTGGGGAAATCAGGTATTTGAAGCACGCAATGTTCCGGTCAATGAACCTTTAAAAGGATGGGATGGTTCTTTTAAATCTGAGAAAATGAATCCGGGTGTTTTTGTTTATTATGCAAAAGTTAGATTCAATGATCAGAGAAATATTGAATTAAAGGGAGACTTTACATTAATTAAATGAAAAAGATTTAGCATAAATGAATTTTACGTTCTCAAAATATATTATTTCAACAATTTGTTTTAGTCTATTTTTGTTATCCGACACGCTTAGTCAAAGTAAATGTTGTTGCGGCTCGCCAACTGAATTGGACTTTTCCGGATTAGATTTTGAGATTGACCCTGCCCCTCCAATTGGTGGAGTCATAGTTTATTTTGCTGTAACAAATTTTGGACCCTGGAATTTGTCACAGGGAGCAATAGATCATGATGATAAAGATTATGTCCCGGGATTGAATTCAGGAAATCCAAATGGGCCTTCCAATTTTATTGATTTATTTGGGGGAGGTTCAGGAGGTGCAGCGGGTACCATAGAATATCCTTTAGATGGTTTGACTCCCGGCTATACTTATATTATTGAATTTTATTATGCAACGATATCAACGGTAGGAAATTTTTCTGCCAATTTGAAAGTAGCTAATGGTGCCTGGCTAAATGTAAGCTGGGCAGCTTCAAATTCAGGATATTCTATCTGGTTGAAGGGAAGCTATTCATTTGTTGCACAATCTTCGACTACGACAATGTCATTTAAAGATACGGGTGCAAGCTCTCCTGCTTATTCTGTCGGTGTTTTACTGGATGATATTAAAATATTCGAATGTCCAAATAATTTGGGAGGCCCAATTGTCAATAATCCTCCGGAATATCTAGAAGTAGAATGTGATAAGGATATTCCAAATATTCCCAAGTTGGATATTAGTGATATTTGTGATTTAAATCCTTCGGTATCATTTAAAGAAAATACCGATATCATTGATTTCTGTACGAAGAAGATAACCCGTCAATGGATCATCAATGATGTATGTGGAAACATAACGAATCAAAAACAAATTATTGATGTAATTGATAAAACCCCGGCACAATTTTTAAAATATCCGGAAAATAAAATCGCATATTGTAATAGTAATGTTATAATTGAATTTAATGATTGGCTCAAAAAAAATGGAGATGCAATTGCAACAGATGCATGTGGAACAGTTCGTTGGAGACATATATTCCCTCGTTTGCCAAATACAAATTGTGATAGTATAACAGTTGATTTTATTGCAATAGATCCGTGTGGTAATGAAATTATTGAATCTGCTTATTTCCTGGTTAAAGACACTGTTGCTCCCATATTTATCAGCAAACCACAGGATAAAAACTTTATTGACAATATAAATATCAGAGATTCATTGAGATCCTGGCTTAGTACTTTTGGTTTTTCTAAAACCTCGTCACGTTGTGATACAATTATTATGAGTACTGATTTTGATGGAGACTCTACAAAAAATCCAATTCAAGTAAAATTTTATGTCAAAGACCGATGTGGAAATATAGATAGTGCCACGGCTATCTTTTCTTATCAAAATTCCAGAGTATTGTGTTGTTGCGGCGCACCCAGGCAATTGGATTTTCCTGGATTGGATTTTGAAATTGATCCATTTCCACCTTTAAATAACTATTTTTACTATACTGCATTTACTACGTTTGGTCCATGGAATGTTACCCAAGGGACCATTGATCATGGAGGTGCGGAATACTGTGGAGGACTTGGACTCGGAAATCCTAACGGCCAAAGTCACTTTATAGATTTGTTTGGTTCACCGCCTACTGGCAGCATTGCTGGTACGATTGAATATCCATTGTATGGCTTGACTCCCGGATACCAGTATACCATTAAATTTTGGTATGCAACATTCACATCGAATGGGAGTTTTTCTGCGAATTTAAAAATTGCAAATGGTTCCTGGCTTAATGTAAGTTGGTCTGCAAATAATCCGGGGGCTGCTGTTTGGTTAGAGAAGACATATACATTTGTTGCACAAGCTACAACTGCCACTCTTTCCTTTACAGATACCGGTTCAAGTTCAGCCACCTATCAAATTGGAATGCTGTTAGACGATATTACAATTTTCGAATGTCCGACCGATCTTGAAAAACCTGTAGTCAACAACCCTCCTGATGATTACAATGTAGAATGTGATTTGGATGTGCCACCGGTTCCAATTTTAGACATCACGGATAATTGCGATGCGGACCCAGTGATTACATTTAGAGAAACTAAAGAAACATTTGATCCGTGCACTAAAAAAATTACCAGAAGCTGGGACATCAAAGACGATTGTGGCAACATTCAAACAGAAGTTCAAATTATCAATATCATAGATCAATTTCCACCAGAATTTACACAATTGCCTAAAGATACATTTGCGTATTGTCAGCAAGATGTATTGAAACTATTTAATGATTGGGTAAAACAAAATGGATATGCCATTGCAACAGATGCCTGTGATGTAATCAATTGGAATTCGAGTTTCATTCGAACGCCCCGATTGGCTTGCGACACGGTAATTGTTACATTTAAAGCAACAGATCATTGTGGAAAAGAAAGTACAGAA
>OBID01000954.1_pt1 | contig 10505 bp, 9 predicted proteins | sample 1519781 | NCBI WGS metagenome assembly OBID01 (sample SAMEA3991478, study PRJEB22521) | metagenome | biome: anthropogenic terrestrial biome; feature: sewage plant; material: sludge | place: Sweden | collected 2012-09-26
CTTGACAATTATGTTGAGAGAGGTTCATTTGATGACAGAACGCTGCTTGTTCTGGAACTCGGAAATCAATGAGGATATAAAGAATGAGCAGAATTGCTAAAGCTATATTATTAAACGGAAATGAAATTGAATACGTTGTAACAGATAATCCTCCCAGAGGAGGAATGAAGCATACGTATTTTACTCCTGACAAATCATATGTTATTCAGTTCTTTAACAATCCGGATGATGCAAATGATCCTAAAATGCAGGAGCGAATCAAAGCTATTATAGGAAAATATAATCCGACTGTATCGGAGGAAGACGGCGGTGCAAAAGGTAATGATAAACAGACAGCAAATTACTTTGCTAAACGCTTTTGCTGGCCTGTTGCAGTTGTTGTCAGACCTTCATTCGGAATAGTATGTCCATCATATCCGGCTAATTACTTTTTTGATGAAACAGCATCCAAGATATTGAATTTAAAAGGAAAAGATAAAAAAAGCAATTGGTTTACAAACAAAAACAGAAAATATCTTAACTTATCTGAATTAGGAGATTTCAGGTCAATGCTTCAGATGTCAATATTGTTATCACGTTCATTAAGAAGAATGCATCAGGCAGGTCTTGCACATTCAGATTTGTCATTTAATAACGTTCTGATTGATCCTAAAACAGGGTCGTGTGTTATTATTGACATTGATTCTCTGGTTGTGCCTGGATTGTATCCTCCTGAGGTAATAGGTACAAGGGGTTATATAGCACCTGAAGTACTTCAGACATTAGGAATGGACAGGCAGGTGCGAAAATTTCCTAATGTTCTTACAGATCTGCATTCAATGGCAGTTCTGATATATGAATACATGTTTTTCAGGCATCCGCTTATCGGACCTAAAATATATTCTCAGAATGCTGAGCAGGATGATTTCCTGGGACTAGGACAATATGCTACATTTATTGAAAATCCTGAAGACAAATCTAATCGCCCTGAAGATCTTAAAATAACAATTAAAGATATGGGACCTTATATGGAGCAGCTTTTTTTAAGGACATTTGCAGAAGGCCTTCATGAACCTAATCTAAGACCAACAGCTATGGAATGGGAACGTGGTCTTATAAAAACATGGGACATGATTCACAGCTGCTCAAATCCAAATTGCGAAAAAAAATATTTTATATTATATGACGTTGATAACCCCGTTTGCCCGTTTTGTAATACAAGAATAAAGGATGAAAAAATACTTAAGCTCAGCTTTCTTACACAACGGAAAGGCTATGATGGACGATGGTTTAAAACGTCAGAACTTATTGCAGAAAATAATACGCCTCTTTGTAATTGGAATTTGTTCTCAAATGTATTCCCGGATGAAAAAGCAGGTGACAGAGAAGTAAAGGCGTATATAAGATATACAGATAAAAATTATTATCTTGTTAATATTTCACTTGATACAATGCTTTCACCTTCAGGAAGTATTGTACCAAAAGGTCATGCAGTTGCTCTGCATAACGGCATGATATTCAGACTCTTGCGCGATACAAACAGTCTGCTTGTAAAAGCAGAACTGTCTGATAATATTATTAATAATTAAAAACAAGGAGAAAATAATGGGAAATTCGAGTGAGAAAAAATTTGGCCTGTCTTCAAAGCAAGTTGAAGAATCGAAAGCTAAATACGGATCAAACAGGCTGAGTGAAGTTAAGGGTGAAACCTTCTGGGATAAGCTGAAGAGTAATCTCGGTGATCCGATGATAAAAATATTGTGTGTTGCATTATTCGTAAATGTACTTATATATTTGCTTGGTGCATTCAATGTTCTTAAGGATGTGGATGTTGAGTGGTATGAACCTGTAGGTATAGCAATAGCAATAGCACTCGCAACATTAGTATCTACATTTTCTGAGTTCAGAAATGAAAATGCATTTCAAAAGCTACAGGAAGAAGCTTCAAAAATAACATGTAAAATTTATCGTGATGGCTCAATAAGTGAAGTACCTATTGATGATATCGTAATAGGCGACTGCATACTTTTACAGTCAGGTGATAAAATACCTGCTGATGGTAAAATTGTTGACGGAGATATTAAGGTAGACCAGTCAGTATTAAATGGTGAATCAAAGGAAGCAAAGAAAATTGAAATGCCTGAAAATTATTCAGATGAAGGCGAAGCAATGGATTTTCTTAATCCTTATAAGGTGTTCAGAGGCGCAGTTGTATGTTCAGGTAATGCAGTTATGGAAGTTACTGTTGTCGGTGACAAATCTGTTTACGGACAGATTGCAAAGGAACTCCAGCAGGATGACGACAGAGAAAGTCCTCTGAAGGTTAAGCTTTCAAATCTTGCAGGCGGAATAAGCAAATTCGGATATATTGGCGGTATAGCAATTGCAGTAGCTTTTATGATAAGACAGATAATTGCAATGGATGGCGGAGCAGGTGAATATTTTACTCAGGGAATAGCTCCGATACTTGCTGATTTACTCGATGCTGTTATCCTTGCAGTAATTATTATCGTTATGGCTGTTCCTGAGGGACTTCCGCTTATGATAGCACTTGTTTCTGCTATGAATATGGGTAAAATGCTTAAGGATAACGTACTTGTCAGAAAAATATCAGGTATTGAAACGGCAGGAAGCCTGAACATATTATTCAGTGATAAAACTGGAACTATTACAAAAGGTAAACTTGAAGTTGTAACATTTATAGATGGAAATATAACAGAATACAGTAAAGCAACCGATGTTAAGGGTGGACTTTCAAAAATAATGTCAACTGCAATTCATCACAATACAACATCAATTGTATCACATGAAGGAGATAAGTTAAAAGTTGTAGGTGGAAACGCAACAGAAAAAGCCGTGCTTGGTTTTGCAGCTGATGTGTTACCTGAAAATGTCAGAGTTGAAAAAGTAGCATCTATACCATTTAACAGTACAAATAAATATTCTGCTACTCAGGTAAAGGGTGATTATAATTATACTTTAATTAAAGGTGCACCTGAAAAAATACTTTCAAGATGCAAATATTATTTTGATGAGCAGGGTAATAAGCAGGAGTTTATAAATTCAAAAACTCTTGACGATAAGATAAATGAACTTGCTAACAGAGCAATAAGAGTTCTTGCACTTGCCGTTGCAGATGAATCACTTGGAGAGGATTCACTTCCTGACGGTGGTGACTGGACATTAATTGGTGTACTTGGTATACGTGACGAAGTCCGTCCTGAATCTGTAACAGCTATTCATGAAGTACATCAGGCTGGTGTACAGGTAGTAATGATTACGGGTGACCGTAAAGATACAGCTGTTGCAATCGCAAAGGAAGCTAATCTTCTGACTGCTGATACCGATATTGTTCTTACATCTGATGAACTTCAGAAAATGTCTGATGAGGAACTCAAGAAAATTATTCCTAACATTCGTGTTATAGCACGTGCATTGCCTACAGATAAGAGCCGACTTGTAAGATTGGCACAGGAGCTTGAGCTTGTTGTAGGTATGACAGGTGATGGCGTTAACGATTCACCGGCATTAAAGAAAGCAGATGTTGGTTTTGCTATGGGCGGTGGTACTGAGGTTGCCAAGGAAGCAAGTGATATTGTTATTCTTGATGATAACTTTAATTCTATTGATAAGGCAATACTTTATGGTCGTACAATATTCAACAGCATCAGAAAATTTATTGTATTCCAGCTCACGATAAATGTAGCTGCTGTATTGATATCATTCATTTCACCTTTGATAGGAATCAATGAACCTCTGACAGTTATTCAGATTTTATGGGTAAACCTTGTAATGGATACACTTGCTGCTCTGGCATTCGGCGGAGAACCGGCATTAAAGCGTTATATGAAGGAAAAACCTAAAAAACGTTCAGAAAGTATCGTAAGCAAATATATGTGGAGCAGTATTTTTACAGGCAGTGTATGGGTTGTACTTCTGAGTATCGCACTACTCATATTTGTTCCTCTTCAGAAAATATTTGTTGAAGGATTAGAAGTTGAAGGATTAGAAATAGATAAGCTGTTTAATGCTGCACCATTGGGAAAATCCGATTACCTTGAACTCGGAACAGCATATTTTACATTCTTTATTTTTGCAGCAGTATTCAATGCATTCAATGCAAGAACAGATAAAGTACATTTATTTGAAAATATTAAAGGAAACAAAGGCTTCCTTAAAATATTAGCTCTTATTGCAATAGTTCAGATCGTTATGACATATATCGGAGGAGCTATTCTTCGCTGCCATGGTCTTGATGTGGGTGAGTGGCTTGTAATACTGGCTATGTCAATCTCAATTATACCGGTTGATCTTATCAGAAAATCAATAATAAAAAACAATTAAAGAGGTGTGAAAAATGGCTGTTAATTTACAAAAAGGTCAGAAAATTGACTTAACAAAAGGAAATGCTGGTTTAAAAAAAGTAGTAGTAGGTCTTGGATGGGATGAAGCCACTAAAAAAGGTGGATTTTTCAGCAGAACACAGGATATAGACTGCGATGCTGTTGCATTGATTTTAACTGATGATAAGCTTGCAGATAAAGGTGACGTTGTTTTTTATAATAATTTAAGACACAAAAGTGGCTGTGTTATTCATCAGGGAGATAATCTTACAGGTGGAGGAGACGGCGATGATGAACAGATCATTGTATTGTTAAGTGATCTTCCTCAACAGTATACCAAAGTTGTATTTGCAGTTACTATGTATCAGGCATATGACAGGAAACAGCATTTTGGTATGATTAAAAATGCATTTATCAGAATTGTAAATGCAGATAATAATCAGGAATTATGCCGTTTTAGTCTCACAGATAATTATGACCAGAAAACTTCTATGATTTTTGGTGAGCTGTACAGAAGAAACGGTGAATGGAAGTTTAATAGTGTTGGTGATGGTACAGGCGATGATGGTGTATCACAGCTTATTAAGAGATTCATATAAACAATTTTAATTTTTTCTAATTTCACAATTTTGAGGGAGGTATTATTATGGCAGTAAATTTATCAAAAGGACAGAGAGTAAGTCTTGACAAAGGAATAGTTAAAGCATTGGTCGGATTAGGTTGGGATACAAATCAATATGACGGAGGATTTGATTTTGACCTTGATGCTGCAGCTTTCCTTCTCGGAGAAAACGGAAAAGTAACATCTGACGAAGATTTTATATTCTATAATAATCTTGTAAGTCAGGGAGAAGCTGTTGTTCATACAGGTGATAATCTGACGGGTGCAGGTGATGGTGATGATGAGGTAATAATCATTGACTTTACAAAGATTCCGAGTAATATTTCTAAAATTGCAATAACTGTTACTATTCATGATGCAGCTAACAGAAAACAGAATTTCGGACAGGTATCTAATGCATATGTTCATGTAGCAAAAATGGCGACTGATACTGATACAAAAGGTGAAGAAGTATTAAGATTTGATTTGGTAGAAGATTTTTCAATTGAAACTGCTATCGTTGTATGCGAAATATACAAAAGCGGTAGCGACTGGAAGTTCAATGCTGTTGCTGCTGGCTATCAGGGTGGGCTTGAAGCACTCTGCAGAAGCTTTGGCGTAAATGTATAATTATACTTAGTATGGTAAAATCATAAATAAAAGAGACTGTATCGTAAACTTTATGTAAAGTTTGGATACGGTCTCTTTTAAGTTAATCTCATTTTTTGAAAAATTAAAAAAATCCTTTTATAATATCATATGAGGTAAGTGCTATGTAACCCACACACACTATTCCTCCTGCATGAAAAAGAAGCATATTTACCAGACCATCTGAATAACAGATGTTAAATCCTATGCGAGGCTTTTTTAATGGATAAAAAAGCTGTATTCTCTTTTTATTAAGCATATCTATAATAATATGTGAAGCCATTGAGACTGCCATGTATTTAGCAGATATGGCCCATATTACTGAAGATGAAGCAATGATAAGGGAAAGTCCGAGAATTGAATGCATGAATGATCTGTGTGGCTGATGCTCGCCAAATATGCAAATAAAAATAAACACAAAAAATCCCAGAATAAGCCTCATAATGTTTTCATTACTTTGAAATCTGGAAATAATATTTGTATGTAATATCGAATCACACAGCAGTGTTACAGCAATTGCTGCAACAGTAACAGCAATAATTTTCTTTAATCCTTTTTTACTTTCTGATGTTGTTACGTCAATATCACTTATTACTGAACCAATAGCTGATACTCCAAGGCACGTAATCATGTCTTTTGCGTTTGAAGGGTGAGTAATCAGTAATGACACAGCACACCCGACTGTAATATGAGTTTTTGCGGTCATAACAAAATAGGCCTTTCTAAAGAAATTAATAATTTAATTATACTATTTTTCAACGAATAAATCAATATTTTTTATTACATAAATAAACGAAAAGCAGGATTAGATAAAATTTTTATAAAATAATTATGATTTTTAAAAAAAAGTCATATAAATTATTGCCTTATCTTAAAAAATAGTTTATAATATAAAATACGTAGTTTGAGAAAGGGTGTTACGATGGATATAAGACCTGGTGATACATTGATCATGAAAAAAGATCATCCTTGCGGAGGTAATCAATTCTATGTTATCAGATCAGGGATGGACTTTAAGCTTAGGTGTATCAAATGTTCAAGAGAATTCATGGTACCCAGAAATAAAATTGAAAATAAAATAAAACAAGTTGTGAGGGTGCAAAAAGAGCCATAGCAGGGTTAACACTTTATTAATTAATAATTTATTATAAAGGATGTAGATATATGTTTGAAAAGTTAAACCTCACAGCCCAGAAGTTTGATGAAATAAGCCAGAAGCTTTCAGACCCGAGTGTAATAAACAATACTAATTTATACACGCAGCTTATGAAAGAATACAAGTTACTTACTCCTGTTGTTGAGAAGTATAATCAATATCTTAAAGCTGAATCAGACTTTAACGAGGCCAAAGAAATGCTTGAAGCAGGTGGACTTGATAAAGAGATGAAAGAAATGGCCCAGTCAGAATTTGAAGAACAAAAAGAACTAATGGAAAAGTTCACAGATGAACTTAAAGTTCTGTTACTTCCTAAAGACACTAATGACGAAAAAAACGTTATTATAGAAATACGAGGTGGGGCAGGAGGAGAAGAAGCTTCGCTGTTTGCAAATTCTCTTTACAGAATGTATACAATGTATGCAGAATCACGCGGATGGAAGCAGGAGATTCTTAACTCTAATGAAACCGAGCTTGGAGGATTCAAAGAAATAAGTTTTTCAATAGAAGGTGATGGTGCTTTTTCAAGATTAAAATATGAAAGCGGTGTACATCGTGTACAGCGTGTACCTGAAACTGAGTCACAAGGCAGAGTTCATACATCAACAGTTACAGTTGCAGTTCTTGTTGAAGCTGATGATGTTGAGTTAAATATAAATCCAACAGATCTGAAAATTGATGTATATCGTGCAAGCGGAGCAGGTGGTCAGCATATAAATAAAACGGAATCTGCTGTACGAATTACACATCTTCCTACGAACACAGTTGTAGAATGTCAGGATGAGAGAAGCCAGCATAAAAATAAGGAACGTGCAATGAAAATACTTTGTTCCAGATTATATGAAGCACTTCAGCAGGAACAGAATGATAAAATAGCATCAGAAAGAAAAATGCAGGTTGGCACAGGTGACAGATCAGAGCGAATCAGAACGTACAACTATCCTCAGGGTCGTATGACAGATCATAGAATAGGGCTTACATTATACAAGTTGGATGATATTTTAAACGGTAGTCTTGATGATATAATCGATTCGTTAGCTACTGCTGATCAGGCTGCTAAACTTGCCACGCAAAACTAATTTTAATTATTATAAAAGGAGAACTAGATTCATATAACTATATTATTTATTATGAATCGAAATTTTGATTTATGAAAGATATTAAATATTTAAACAACAGTGAAAATGATTTGGAAATTGCTGCTTTACTGATAAAAAGCGGTGAAATTGTCGGAGTACCTACAGAAACTGTATATGGCCTTGGCGCCGATGCGACAAATGCGGATGCAGTTAAAAAGATTTTTGAGGCAAAGGGCAGACCAGCCGATAATCCACTTATTGTACATGTTTCGGATATAGAAATGATGAAGCAATATACAGAGGATATACCGACCGTAGTCTACCGACTTGCTGAAAAATTCTGGCCGGGTCCACTTACGATGGTTCTTTCAAAGAAAACCAATATACCTGACTTAGTTACTGCAGGTATGGATACAGTCGGCATCAGAATGCCTTCAAATGAATCAATAAGAACAATAATTAAATATCTTGGCAAGCCTATTGCTGCTCCTTCAGCAAATAAATCTGGCTATCCTAGTCCTACTACTGCACAGCACGTAATTGATGATATGGCAGGCAAGATTGCAGCTGTAGTAGATGACGGACCATGCGCAGTGGGTCTTGAATCAACAGTGATCACATTTGAGGGATACGATTCAGTGAGAATCCTCCGTCCTGGAGTTATTACACCAGAACAGCTTAAAACAGTTGTAGATGATGTTATTATTGATAAAAATATTACAAGTGATAAAATGGTAGATGTAGAAGGCGTACGTTCTCCTGGAATGAAATATAAACATTATTCACCAAAGGCAAAAATAATACTTGTACGTGAAGGTCTTGAAATGTTTAAAAAATATGTTTCTGAACAGGAAGAGCCTGACTCATGTAGTCTGATTTTTGATTATGATGCCGCTGGTTTTCCTTATAGGTATATGACATATGGAAATACTCCACAGGAACAGGCTCAGCAGTTATTTGCAAAGCTCAGAGAAGCAGACAAACAGAAAATAAAGGTATTGTATGTACGTGCTCCAAGAAAAGAAGGTATTGGTCTGGCTGTTTACAATAGATTAATCAGGGCAGCTGGATATGAGGTGGTTGAATCGTGAACAGTTTGGACGGAGTGATGGTTGTTGGATTAACAGGTCAAACCGGTTCAGGTAAAACTACTGCATGCAGAATATTCAGAGAAAATGGATTTGCAATAATAAATGCTGATGATATAGCACGTAATATTGTAGAGCCTGATTCTGTGTGTTTAAAAGAAATTGCTGATTGCTTTGGTGTACAGATTATTAATCAGGATCGTTCACTTAACAGAAAAAAATTAGCAGCTATTGTTTTTAATGATGAAAAAAAATTAGAACTGCTTAATAGTATTTCATACCCTTACATTACGTCAGAAATACTTAGACTCATCAGAATCAACTCAAGTGAAGGGAAAAAGTTGATTTTACTGGATGCGCCAACATTATTTGAAAGCAGAGCAGATGATTTTTGTGAAATTATTATTTCTGTTATTGCAGATGAAAATATCAGATTAAATCGTATAATGAGCCGTGATTCATTGACTGGGGAACAGGCGATAAGCAGAATTGATTCGCAACATTCACAGAAATTCTTTGTAGATAATTCGGATTTTTATTATAAAAAATAACGATGACATGTGTAAATTGGATGAATAGTCAAGGAATTATCGGACAAAATAAAGAAATACTATGATATGAAATATAATGATGCGGAGTGATTTGTTATGAGCAGAGATAAAGAAAAAAATGTTGTAAATGAATTAAAAAAAAATCTTTTTTATAATAAAAAAAATGCTTATCATCTTTTAAAAGACGACGAAATAAAAAAAAGTAATAAGTTTTCGGAAGGATATAAAAAATTCCTTAATGCAGCCAAAACCGAACGTGAAGCAGTTAAATATGCTGTTTCTGCTGCAGAAGAAAAAGGATTTGTTGAATATAAACCAGGTATGAAGCTTTCGGCTGGAGATAAAATATTTTATAACAACAGAGAAAAAGCAATAATCCTTGCAGTTATTGGTACAGATTCTCTTGCTAAAGGTGCAAGAATATGTGCTGCCCATATTGATTCACCAAGACTTGATTTAAAGCAGTGTCCTGTATATGAGGATAATGAGCTCGCTCTTTTTAAAACACACTATTACGGTGGGATAAAAAAATATCAGTGGACTACAATTCCTCTTGCGCTGCACGGCGTTCTCGTTTGTCAGGATGGAACCAAAATCGAAGTAAATATCGGTGAGGATGACTCAGACCCTGTATTTGTGGTAAGTGACCTTCTTCCACATCTGGCAGGTGAGCAAATGAATAAAACAATGACGACAGCAATAAAAGGCGAACAGCTTAATATTATTATAGGTTCACGACCATTTAAGGGTGATGATGAAAGTGAACTGGTAAAATTAAATGTCCTTAATATTTTATATGATAAATATGGCATAACAGAAGAAGACTTTTTATCTGCTGAACTTGAAGCTGTTCCGGCTTTTAAGGCCTCTGATGTTGGCTTTGACAGGAGTATGATAGGCTCATACGGTCATGATGACAGGGTATGCGCATATCCTGCATTACAAGCTATACTGAATGTTAAATCGCCTTCCAAGACCTCTGTTGTAATTCTGACTGATAAAGAAGAAACAGGAAGTGACGGAAATACTGGTTTACGTTCATCATATTTAAAATATTTCT
>OBID01000956.1_pt1 | contig 10494 bp, 9 predicted proteins | sample 1519781 | NCBI WGS metagenome assembly OBID01 (sample SAMEA3991478, study PRJEB22521) | metagenome | biome: anthropogenic terrestrial biome; feature: sewage plant; material: sludge | place: Sweden | collected 2012-09-26
CGTGCGATTATCCCTGCCAATATTAACCACCCTGAAATCGAACCCATGATCATTGGCCGAAACTTCTTGGTAAAAATCAATGCCAATATTGGTAACTCGGCTCTCGGCTCTTCAATCGATGAAGAAGTCGCAAAAATGACATGGGCAACCCGTTGGGGTGCAGACACCATCATGGACCTCTCCACAGGGAAGAACATCCATGAAACCCGTGAGTGGATTATCCGTAACTCACCTGTTCCGATTGGTACTGTACCGATCTATCAAGCTTTAGAAAAAGTCGATGGGGTGGCGGAAGACTTGACATGGGAAATCTTCAAAGACACGCTGATCGAACAAGCTGAGCAAGGCGTAGACTATTTCACCATTCATGCGGGTGTCTTATTACGTTATGTTCCAATGACGGCGAATCGCCTCACCGGTATCGTGTCTCGTGGTGGTTCGATCATGGCGCAGTGGTGTTTGGCCCATCATCAAGAAAACTTCCTCTATACACATTTCGATGAAATCTGCGAAATCATGAAAGCCTATGATGTGTCTTTCAGCCTCGGCGATGGCCTGCGTCCGGGGTGTATCCAAGATGCCAATGACGAAGCACAGTTCTCTGAATTACGCACTTTAGGCGAACTCACCCATCGCGCATGGAAACATGATGTGCAAGTGATGATTGAAGGTCCGGGGCATGTGCCTATGCATATGATCAAAGAAAATATGGATCTACAACTTGAAGTCTGCCAAGAAGCGCCCTTCTACACTTTAGGGCCATTGACCACCGATATTGCCCCAGGTTATGACCATATTACTTCTGCGATTGGTGCAGCGATGATTGGTTGGTATGGAACTGCTATGCTCTGTTATGTCACCCCTAAAGAACACTTGGGCCTGCCGAACAAGAAAGACGTCAAAGATGGCATCATCACCTATAAAATTGCAGCACATGCAGCAGATTTGGCCAAAGGTCATCCGGGTGCGCAAGTCCGTGATAATGCCCTATCTAAAGCACGTTTTGAATTCCGCTGGGAAGATCAGTTTAATCTCAGCCTTGATCCAGACACGGCGCGTAGCATGCATGATGAAACCATGCCGAAGGAAGCGCACAAATCTGCGCACTTCTGTTCAATGTGTGGTCCCAAGTTTTGCTCGATGAAAATCACCCAAAACGTGCGTGATTATGCACAAAATCAGCAAAACGCTACACTGAATAAAATTCAGCAAGAAGAGGTTGAAAACGGTCTCGATAGCATGAAAAAACAATTCCATGCAACCGGACAAAACTTGTACCAAAAAGTGTAAGTTGATAAAAAACCTTTTGTAATCATGTGATTCTCAGTTAGGATGAAATGATAAATTTCATCCTGATTGCGCTTTATGAACATAATTAAGCAAGCTACATATCACAGTGAAGATGTCCAAATTGTAGACAGAGCCTTTGTTTTTCAGGGTTTTGTTCAAGTAGAAAAAGTAAATTTACGTCATCGCCTGTTTAATCAAACTGAGTACACCGCTGTGATTTCACGTGAGCTCATTCAGCGTCCTGAAGCTGCGGGTGTCTTAATTTATGATGATGCACAACAAAAATTTGCCTTGATTGAACAATTTCGTATTGGTGCTATGGATGATCAAGATTCAGCTTGGCAGCTGGAGATTATTGCGGGAGTACTCGATGGTGATGAATCACCTGAAAGCTGTATTCGCCGTGAAGCATTAGAAGAATCAGGCTGTCAGATTGAACACTTACAACATCTGTTTAGCTTTTACCCTTCTGCAGGTGCCTGTGCGGAACTGTTTCATCTGTATAGTGCTGCGGCCGATTTACCCAAACAAGGTGGTGTATTTGGTATGCCCGATGAAGGTGAAAATATTTTATTACACCTGATTGATTATGCGCAGATCGATACATTACTTTCCAATGGTCGGCTCAGAAATGCGCCTGTCATAATGGCCTTGCAATGGCTACAACAACAGATTAAAACGACAAGGAATGTCTAAGGGGTCAGGCATGACTTTAAATAATGAGAAAAATTGGACCATTATCCAAATTTCAGATACGCACTTGATGGATCAAGATCATCTGGAGTTTGTACGTATGAATCCAGAGCAAAGCTTTCATCATGTAATACAACACATTGTGGAACGTCATCCACAAATTGATGCCTTCGTCCATACGGGCGACTTGGCACAAGTACCTGTGCCTCGAACCTATCAACGCTATTTAGACTTTATGCAGAGTTTAAAGACGCCGTTTTATCAGGTTCCGGGCAATCATGACAATGCCGAGCACTTCCCTTTTCATCAGCAGCAAAACAAAGTTCATGTGATTCACTTTGGTCCTTGGAGCATGGTTTTACTCAATAGTGCCGTCAAAGGTAAAATCGATGGCTGGGTCGATGAAGCACAATTGAACCAACTGGAACAAATCCTACAAGAATTTGCCCAGCAACACATTGTGATTGCCTGTCATCATCATCCTTTTGAAATGCAGTCAAAATGGATTGATCAACATAAACTCAAGAACACCCAAGACCTCACTGCGGTTCTTGCGAAATACCACAATGTCAAAATTGTGCTGTCGGGACATGTCCATCAAGAATCATGGCGTGAATGGCATAGTATTCAGTTTTACTCGACGCCGTCTACCAGTGTCCAATTTAAGCCTTTAAGCGATCATTTCGCCTTAGATGAGCAAGCACCAGGTTATCGTATTTTACAATTAAACGCAGATGGCAGCCATGAAACCCACGTAGAACGTGTCTTACACGCACAGCAAAAAATAAATGTTGAAATTTCAGGTTATTAACTTTTCATTTTTATCGTTTTCAATTACCTTAGTTGCTCTTACGAAAAAGTGATCAATTTAATCCAAACATCAAAGACTATCAAAATACTTAAAAAGTCTATATGATGACGACCCCCGAGGGTGAATCTCCTCGAGGGTGGATAAAAACACTTGCATATCACCATATTTTTTGCGTATTAAAGATACGTATATGATGAGGATTGCCCTAAATGGCGAATGACAACCAAAATACTGTCTTAGACGAACAAACTGATGTTGTAGATGAAAAATCTACAAAACGTGTGCGCAAAACTAAGCCTAAAGCGACTGACGGTGGTTCTACTGCAAGCTTATTTGGTATTGAACCTTATCAGCCGAAAAAAAATGAAGAATACATGTCTGAAGGTCAGCTTGAGCACTTCCGCCAAATTTTGTTGGCATGGAAAGCAGAGTTGATGTCAGAAGTTGACCGCACACTCAACACCATGCAAGACGAAAACACCGCTTTGCCTGATGTGAATGACCGCGCGACACAAGAAGAAGAGTTTGCAATTGAACTACGTACACGTGACCGTGAACGTAAACTCATCCGCAAAATCGAACAATCAATTGAAGCGATTAAAAACGATGACTATGGTTTCTGTGAAACCTGTGGTATCGAAATTGGTCTGCGCCGTTTAGAGGCTCGTCCAACTGCGACTTTATGTATTGACTGCAAAACACTGGCAGAAATCAAAGAGAAGCAAAATAACGGTTAACTGTGACTGTTGATAACTCTCCAGCCAAGCATCGCTTGGCTCTTGCGCAGCGGCGAAACGATGTTTCGCTAACTCGCTACTCAGGTCGGTTTGCGCCATCGCCAACCGGCCCTTTGCATTTTGGGTCACTCATCACAGCCGTTGCCAGTTATTGCGAAGCAAAAGCACATCAAGGCACATGGTTGGTTCGTATCGAAGATACCGACATCCCGCGTATTTACCCCGGCAGTGAAAGCCATATCTTGCGTTGTATCGAGGCTTTCGGCTTTCAGCCCGATGCGGAGATTATTTTCCAAAAAGATCGTCTCGACCTATATGAAGACGTGATTCAACAACTGCATCAACTCAAACTGGTCTATGCCTGTCAGTGCACCCGAAAAATGCTTGGTTCTAACCACATTTATGCAGGCACCTGCCGTGACCTTGCTCTGCCTTTTGAGCAACAAGCCATTCGCGTCAAAGTGGAAGATGTCGAGATTTGTTTTGATGATGCTCTGCAAGGCAGACACTGCTCACAACTGGCACATGAGCTCGGTGACTTTGTACTGAAACGCCGCGATGGCATTATCAACTATCAATTAGCGGTCGTGGTGGATGACTACCTACAAGGCATCACCCATGTGGTTCGTGGTGCAGATCTATTGGATAATACCGAGCGTCAAATTTATTTAGGTCAGCTGCTAGATTATCCGCGTCTTAGCTATATGCATCTGCCTTTAGCCATGAATGATCAAGGGCAAAAGTTGTCTAAACAAAACATGGCACAGGCACTGGATCTTAACCAAGCATCAGCACTACTCGCTCAAGCGATACATGCTCTAAATCAGCCAATTGTCGAGCTAGACCACCCTGAACGAATGTTGCAACAAGCCATTGCACAATGGGATGTTTCACTGATTCCGCACCGTACTACCCTGCGTGGTATCTATTTATAGCAAAACGATTGCGGCAGAAACTCAATACTACGCATAGCGCTCAACGTTTCAATTGAAGCAAATTCAAAAAATTTAGACCATTACAGTCACATTCATCATAAAAGAATGATGGATAGATGTGCTGATGAGAAACATAATTTCGGAAGGACTCAAACGCTATCCGCATAACGAAAAGTGGGTTTCTTCTGCGGATAGCGTGATGAAAGAGCAGCCTGCTTAGAAGCTGGATTCTTCTTTGGTTGGATTGGCACTTTGTGTGGTTGCATCAATTTTCAAAATCAAACTGATCATCACTGCACACATAATCAGTGATGAACCGCCATAACTAATAAAAGGTAGCGTCAAACCTTTGGTTGGCAGCATCCCCATATTCATACCTGCGTTTACCAAAATTTGCAGTAAGAAAATAATCGATACCCCATAAGCCAAATAACCCGCACGCAGGTACTGATTCTTCAGCGCACGATGACCCACTTTGATACAGCACAGCAACATGGTAAAGGACAGAATTAAGACCGTAGTGATCCCGAAAAAGCCAAACTCTTCGCCTAAAATGGCCAACATGAAGTCGGTATGCGCTTCAGGCAAGTAGGCCATTTTCTGTACACTGTGGCCAAGTCCTACACCAAACCATTCACCACGCCCAAAGGCCATCAAGGCATTGGAAAGCTGGTAACCAGTACCTAGCGGATCTTCCCAAGGGTTTGAGAAAGACATTAGACGTTCAAAACGGTAAGGCTCAAATACAATCAGAAAGACAAATGCCGCAAAAATTGCACCAAAAGCCATACCAAACTGAATCAACGGCGCGCCAGCAAGGAAGAAGATACCGAGCATCATCAAACTAATCACCACGGTTGCACCCAAGTCGGGCTCCGCGATAATCAAACCCACCGTCAACAGCATAATAATACCGAGACGGATCAAACCTTTGATGTTATTTCTTACTTCTTCGGCACGGCGTACCACATAGTCCGCTGTGAAAATCGCCATCATCACTTTGGCGACCTCAGAAGCCTGTAACGTAAAGCCCGCAACACGAATCCAGCGGGTCGAACCATTGACCTCCGTACCGACGACCAACACAGCGGCCAGCAGTAAAATGGTCAAAATCCACAACGGAAAGGTGTTATTGAACCAAACATTGAGCGGAACTCGGTATACCGCATAGGCCAAAACGCCAGCCACCGCAATTGAAATCCCGTGACGAAGGACATAGTGAAATGAATTCTCATGAAGGCGTTCAGCATAAGGCATCGACGCAGATGCGACCATGATCGAACCTAAACACAACAACGCAACGACGCAGAAGATCAACACATTACGTGGTGTCACTTCGCTGGGTACACGCGGCGCCCAACGGCTATAAAACTGGTTAATTTTATTGATCGTTGTCTGAGCAAACTCAGCCATCTCAATTTCCTTATTATTTTTAGTGGAGTTCTTGCACACAAGCGACAAACTGATGTCCGCGCTGTGGGTAACCACTGAACATATCAAAACTTGCACATGCGGGTGACAATAACACGACATCATGGGCTTGGGTATGGGCTTGGCAAAGTGCAACCGCCTGCTCTAAAGTCTCAGCATGCAGCAAGGTCGTTGTTCCTGCCACAGCTTGTTCAATCAACGCCGCATCTTCACCAATCAATACCGCCACTTTCACGTATTTGCTCAAAGCCTCACGTAAAGCGCTAAAGTCTTGCCCTTTGCCTTGACCACCTAAAATGATCGCGACTTTGCCGCCTTTGGTTTCAATCGCAGCACCTAGACCATCAATTGCAGCCAGTGTTGCGCCTACATTGGTGCCCTTAGAGTCATTATAGTAACGAACACCCTCAACGTCTTTCACAAACTCACAGCGATGCTCTAAGCCTTTAAAGCTTTTCAGTGTTTCCAACATCGACTCCAGCGGAAGATTGATTGCCTCACCCAAAGCCAAACCTTTAAAGCTTTTCAACGTTTCCAACATAGACTCCAGTGGCAAGTTGATTGCCTCACCCAAAGCCAAACAGGCCAAAGCATTGGCCACATTGTGTGTGCCTTGAATATACATCTCTGCACTGTTCAATAAACGTGTGCGGCCACGGGCCAACCAGATCGTACCGTCGTCATCTCTTAATACACCGTACTGATTCATATCAGGTGCATTTAAACCAAAGCTTTGCATTGGCGTAGCATCAGGTACCAAAGGACGCGTAAGTGAGTCATCACGGTTATGAACGACTTTTTTCACGCCTTGGAAAATGCGATGCTTCGCGGTGTGATAGCCCATCATATCGCCATGACGGTCAAGATGGTCTTCACTCATATTCAGCACCACCGCAACTTCAGCTTGTAAATTTGAAGTGGTTTCTAACTGAAAGCTGGATAGTTCTAAAATGTATAAATCTGGCTCATCTTTGGTCAAATCCAACGCTGGGCGACCAAGGTTACCGCCTACCGCAACTTTCACGCCTGCATGTTCAGCCATCAGACCAATCAAGGTCGTCACGGCAGACCAATCAAGGTTGTCACGGTACTTTTTGCATTCGACCCAGTAATGGCCATGATCGGCTTGTCGGTTGCACGGCGTAGGATTTGAATTTCACTCACCACGGGAATGCCTTTGGCAATCGCAGCTTGAATTTCAGGTAGTTTCGGATCGAGCCCAGGGCTAATAACGATTTCTTCAGCAGACAACAACAGTTCTGCGTCAAACTGACCAAAACTGGTTTGTACCTCTGCTGGAATTTGGTCATGACCGGGCGGGGTCGATCGAGAGTCCGTTACTGCAACGCGGTAGCCTTGGTTATGTAAAAAATTGACCGCTGCAACACCAGAAATGCCGAGCCCTGCAACGACCTTAAGTCCACCACGTTGTATTAACATTTTCGCCCCATGCTTGGTCTGAGATTTATCTGCGGAAATGTTAGCACTTTGCTGTTTTGAATGCTTTTTCTGTTTTGACTTTCCTGCACTTTTTTTGTGTCAGTGCGTAAAAAAGCCGTCCCTCTTGGACGGCTTTTTTATTTGTGAGCAAAAATCGTTTTATTTCCACTTCACCGCTTGAACTTCAGGCTTTTTCGCATTGCTGTCTTCTGTTGCTGGACAAGCACAGTTTCCGCCACAACCGCCAGCCATTGACGGCCTTAACCACGTCGCCAAACGTGTCCAACCACGAGCCTCACACAGTGCGGACAAGGACATGAAAACTGAACCCGATGTCTTAGGAAATACTTTCTTAAATACCACCACTGCACTCCAGATCACTAGAGCAGCAACAATTAGAATTTCAATCATCTCAATCTCCTCGCCTATTTACGCCGATTAGCCCAAATAGTGCGTTGCAATTTGATAGGTCAGGAATGACATTAAATAAGCCAAACCAAACAAGTAAATGGTCATAAAACTCACGGTTTTCCATGAACCTGTTTCACGTTTGACCGTCGCTAAAGTCGCCAAACAGTGCGGTGCATAAATAAACCACACCAATAAAGACAGACCAGTCGCTACCGACCAGCCGAGCTCACCGCCACTACTGATGAGCGAAGCCAAACCTTGTGACATGGCATCTTCATCAACAGCGGATAAGGCATACACTGTACCTAAAGCTGCCACCACGACTTCACGAGCAGCCATGGCTGGAATCAAGGCAATACAAATCTGCCAGTTGAAGCCCAGCGGTGCAAAAATTGGTTGCAGTAAATGACCGAGCATACCGGCAAATGAATAATCAATTTCAGGTAAAGTCGCGCCTTCAGGAGCTTGCGGGAAGGTACATAAGAACCACAGCAAAATAGACAACGCGAAAATGATGCCACCCACGCGACGCAAGAAGATCTTGGCACGGTCAAGTAAACCAATCCAAATATTCTTTAAGTCAGGGAAACGATAGCTTGGCAACTCCATCATCAACATATGTTGTGACTTGTCTTTATGGAAGAATTTCAGAACGAAAGATACACACAGTGCACTGACAATCCCGGCCATATATAAAGCAAACAACACTAAACCTTGCAGATTAAAAATCCCCCAAACAGTTTGTTCAGGAATAAAAGCAGCAATTAACAAGGCATATACAGGTAAACGTGCAGAACACGTCATTAACGGTGCCACAAAAATCGTAGTCAAACGGTCACGCGGATCACTAATGGTACGCGATGCCATGATGCCCGGAATTGCACAGGCAAAGCTAGACAACAATGGAATAAAGGCACGCCCAGAAAGACCTGCTTTAAACATCAGCTTATCCAGCAAAAATGCGGCACGCGGTAAATAACCCGACTCTTCCAATACCAAGATAAAGAAGAACAAAATTAAAATCTGCGGCAAGAACACCACGACACCGCCCGCACCCGCAATAATCCCGTCTACCACCAAACTGTTAAGTAAAGGATGGCTAATAGACCCACCGATGGTTTCACCCAGCCAGCCAAAGAAGGTTTCAATCCCATCCATAAACGGCGCTGCCCAAGAAAAAACGGCTTGGAAGACAATAAACATCATGACTGCAAGGCTAACTAGCCCCAAAACTGGATGTAGAAAAATCTTATCCAGAAAATCAGTTCGCTTGTCTTCTTCATCGACGTACTGCACGGCATCGTGTAATAAATTTTCTACTTTCTCATGTGCAGTGTCGCCTTTTAAGCCCGTCAACTCGGTATAAGGCACGGCATATTTGCCCTGCTCTAAAGCACTGAGCAAGCTTTCAATACCCGAATTACGCACCGCAACGGTTTCAACGATCGGTACACCCAAGCGCTCAGAAAGCTTTTGGGTATTGATTTGCATGCCACGGCGACGTGCTTCATCCATCATGTTTAAAACGATTAACATTGGACGGCCCAATGCAATCAGTTCAATCACTAAACCGAGGTGAAGTTTGAGGTTGGTTGCATCAACCACACATAAAAAAGCATCTTGCTGACCTTCGTCTGCAATTTTTCCCATCACCACGTCACGGGTAATCATTTCATCAGGACTGGTCGCATCTAAGCTATACGTCCCTGGCAAATCGAGAACGCGAACTGCTTGACCTGAAGGAAGAGTAAATTGACCAACTTTACGCTCAACCGTTACACCCGCATAGTTACCTACTTTTTGGCGTGTTCCAGTGAGATGGTTAAATAACGAAGTTTTACCGCAGTTTGGATTACCTACAAGGGCAACACGCAAGGCATCACTCATCTAGGTGCTCCTTCGACTTGAATTTCAATTTTTTCAGCTTCAACTTTTCTTAAGGCGAAACGTGTAAAACCCACTTGGATTAAAATTGGATCGCCACCAAAAACACCTTTGGTAATCACCTGTACTTTTGTACCTGCGACAAAGCCTAATGTTTCAAGACGACTAGCCACCAAATCAGTCTGAGCTTCGCCATCCAAAGTATGATTCACTTTGTTAATGATGGCAGTTTGTTTGACTTTTAAATCAGATAAACGCACCGCATCCAACCCTTTAATATTTTGAACAGTATACAAACAAATGAGAATAATTACCAAATCAGATTCGATAATGATTCGCATCTGTTATAACACATCGACAAGCGAGAATGATTACACTACATTGAATAAAACCCCTATTCCTTGTTTTTGTCTTTCCGTGATGATGTGCTTGAGAGCTTTATGTTAAATAAAAAACCGCGTGTGCCTGCGCCTGTTCAAATTCCAACTCAGCTCAGTTTTTTACACGGCTTTAAAGATTATCTCATTGCACAAACCGTCAGCCCACACACCCGAAATGCTTATCTCTCTGACTTATTGCAGTGCAGCGAGTGTAGTCGGGTGAGCATGCCTGAATGGAGCAGTGATGATGTCGCCGATGTTCTGCTGACCCTCACCAAGCAAGGCAAAAGCCCGCGCTCCATTGCGCGCTGTCTGTCTGCTCTGCGTTCTTTTTTTAAGTTTCTACGGGAACAAAAACTGCGTTCAGACAACCCTGTCGCGCTACATAAAACACCCAAAATTGGCCGCGCACTGCCTAAAGATTTGTCTGAGCAAGACGTGGATGCCTTAATTCAAGCTCCAGATATTGAAACCGCTCTCGG
>OBID01000957.1_pt1 | contig 10487 bp, 9 predicted proteins | sample 1519781 | NCBI WGS metagenome assembly OBID01 (sample SAMEA3991478, study PRJEB22521) | metagenome | biome: anthropogenic terrestrial biome; feature: sewage plant; material: sludge | place: Sweden | collected 2012-09-26
GCGGGTCTGCCCGACACCGTGGCGGTGGGGCAGGTCAGTGCCGAGGCAGGGCGCGCCGCTGCTGATTGTGTGCGGTGGGCAGCACGCGCCGCGCTGCGCGGTGAGGTGGCTGCACTGGTTACGGCGCCTTTGCACAAAGAGGCGCTGTCTGCCGCTGGTGTGAACTACCCCGGTCACACTGAACTGCTGCAGGCCGAAGCCGCTGCCCACCAAGGCGTGGCGCTGGATGCCATGCCGGTGCGCATGATGTTGGCAAGCGATGAGTTGCGCACGGTGCTGGTCAGCATCCATGTGTCCCTGCGCGATGCGATTGCTGCTGTGACCGAGGCCAACGTGCTGCAGACCGTGCAGATCGCGCATGCGGCACTGCTGCGCACCTTGGGGCGTGCGCCGCGCATCGCTGTGGCAGGGCTCAACCCCCATGCCGGCGAAGGTGGTTTGTTTGGCCGGGAGGAGCTGGAAATCATTGCTCCCGCTCTGGCTCAATTGCGCGCGCAAGGGGTGGATGTGCACGGACCGTTGCCGCCGGATACCGTCTTCATGCGGGCTCGGCACACCGAGGCCCATCCCGGTGAGTTTGATGTCGTGATCGCGATGTACCACGACCAAGGGCTGATTCCTGTCAAATATCTGGGTGTGGATAAAGGGGTGAACGTCACCCTGGGCCTGCCATTGGTGCGCACCAGCCCCGACCACGGCACCGCGTTCGATATCGCCGGGCAGGGTGTGGCAGATGCGTCCAGCCTGATCGAAGCGGTACGCATGGCGCGGCAACTCGCCTGAATTTTCGAGCGGTGTTGGCTGCAGATGCGACAACGCCCTCGACAAGAGGGCGTTGAATCCATCAAAAAGCTGAGCTTGCGGCGCAGATCAGCGCTTGAGGCTATCGCGGATCTCGCGCAGCAAGACGATGTCTTCGGGTTCAGGGGCTGGAGCCGCAGGCGCTGGTGCAGGTGCTTCGCGCTTGAGTCGGTTGATCTGCTTGATCATCATGAAAATGATGAACGCCAGAATGATGAAATTGACGGCCACCGTCAAAAAGTTACCGTAGGCGAAAACGGGCACGCCGGCCTTGCGCAGTGCGTCCAGGGTCATGGCGGTACCAGCTGGCACATTGCCCAATACCAGGAACAAATTGGAAAAATCCAGTTTGCCAAACACCAGGCCCACCACCGGCATGATCAGATCGGCCACCACGGAGTCCACGATTTTTCCGAAGGCTCCGCCAATGATCACCCCCACAGCCAGGTCGATCACATTGCCCTTGATGGCAAATTCTTTGAATTCTTTGATGATTGTCATCTTTGCTTCCCTTTTTGGTTTCAAGGGCCCGTCGCCCCAGGTGGTGTGAGATCGCATTATCTAGGAGAGATGGCGTGCGGTGCTGCTTCGCTATGGGGCTGTGACGCCAGATCGCAAGAGGGTGGCTGGTGTGATGAGTTTTCACTCCGCTACAATCCCCGGCTGACCCCAACATAGCGATGTATACCGAGGATCCCCATGAGTGACACACCAGTCGACACCAGCAAGCGGACGTGGCTGATTGCGTCCGGATGCGCTGGTGCTGCGGGAGGAGTGGCCGTAGCCGTGCCCTTCGTCAGCAGTTTTCAGCCTTCGGAAAAAGCCAAAGCAGCCGGTGCTGCGGTAGAGGTTGATATTTCAGCCCTGCAACCCGGCGAAAAGCTCACTGTGGAATGGCGCGGCAAGCCCGTGTGGATTCTCAAGCGCACCCCGGAGCAGATTGCTTCGTTGGCCAAGACCGAGCCTCAACTGGCCGATCCCAAGTCAGATCGCAAGACGTACCCCACCCCTGAGTACGCAAAAAACCAACACCGCTCCATCAAGCCTGAAATCTTCGTGGGCGTGGGCATTTGCACCCACTTGGGTTGCTCGCCCGGCGATAAGTTCCAAACGGGCCCTCAGCCTTCTTTGCCTGACGACTGGAATGGCGGCTTCCTGTGTGCTTGCCACGGCTCCACTTTCGACTTGGCTGGCCGCGTGTTCAAGAACAAGCCTGCGCCTGACAACCTGGAAATCCCGCCCCACATGTATCTGTCCGATTCGCGTCTGCTGATCGGTGAAGACAAGAAGGCTTGAGGTAGCACAACATGGCTGAATTCAAGGAAATCTCCCCCAACGCTTCGGCGTCTGCCAAGCTGACGAATTGGTTTGAGAACCGGTTCCCCACAGCTTTCGACGCCTACCGTGTGCATATGTCGGAGTACTACGCTCCGAAGAATTTCAATTTCTGGTACATCTTTGGTTCGCTGGCACTGCTGGTGCTGGTGATCCAGATCGTCACCGGTATCTTTCTGGTCATGCACTACAAGCCTGATGCGAACCTGGCTTTCGCATCGGTGGAGTACATCATGCGTGATGTGCCCTGGGGCTGGTTGATTCGCTACATGCACTCCACGGGGGCTTCGGCCTTCTTCGTAGTGGTGTACCTGCACATGTTCCGTGGCCTGATCTACGGTTCTTACCGCAAGCCGCGTGAGCTGGTCTGGATCTTTGGCTGCGCCATTTTCCTGTGTCTGATGGCTGAAGCCTTCATGGGCTACCTGCTGCCTTGGGGCCAGATGTCTTACTGGGGCGCTCAGGTGATCGTGAACCTGTTTGCCGCCATTCCCTTCATCGGTCCTGACCTGGCTCTGCTGATCCGTGGCGACTTTGTGGTGGGCGACGCTACCCTGAACCGCTTCTTCAGCTTCCACGTCATTGCCGTTCCTCTGGTTCTGCTGGGCTTGGTCGTTGCGCACTTGCTGGCGCTGCACGACGTGGGCTCCAACAACCCAGACGGCGTTGAAATCAAGGGTCCCAATGCGCCCCGAGATGCCAAGGGCAAGCCTCTGGATGGCGTGCCGTTCCACCCTTACTACACCGTGCACGATATCTTTGGCGTGTCTGTGTTTCTGTTGGCTTTCTCTGCGGTGGTTTTCTTCGCGCCCGAATTTGGTGGCTACTTCCTCGAGTACAACAACTTCATCCCCGCAGATCCGCTGGTGACGCCGTTGCACATTGCTCCCGTGTGGTACTTCACCCCGTTCTATTCGATGCTGCGTGCTATCACCAGCGAAATGATGTATGCCCTGATCGCCTGTGTGCTCCTGGGTGCATTGTTTGGAGTGCTCAAGGCCCAGTTGCCAGCCATCTTCAAGGTGGTGATCGCTGGTGGCGCTGTGGTGGTCACCGCTCTGATGCTGGCCATTGACGCCAAGTTCTGGGGTGTGGTCGTGATGGGTGGTGCCGTGATCATCCTGTTCTTCCTGCCTTGGCTGGACTACAGCCCTGTGAAGTCCATTCGTTACCGTCCCGACTGGCACAAGTACTTCTACGCTGTCTTTGTGATCAACTTCCTGATCTTGGGTTACCTGGGCGTCCAGCCTCCCTCACCGATTGGTGAGCGGGTTTCTCAGGTGGGCACCTTGTTCTACTTTGGCTTCTTCCTGCTGATGCCTTGGTGGAGTCGCATTGGTAAGACCAAGCCTGTGCCTGATCGCGTTACCTACGTTGCGCACTGAGAGCCGGAGAAAACAACAATGAAGAAACTCATTCTCACGATCGTGGCAGCGCTGGGCATGGTGGCTGGCTCTGCAATGGCTGCTGGCGGCGGCCATCCCCTGGACAAGGCGCCCGTCAAGACCAATGACTTGGCCTCTTTGCAAAATGGTGCCAAGCTGTTCGTCAACTACTGCCTGAACTGCCACTCTGCTGCGTTCATGCGGTTCAACCGTTTGAAAGACATCGGTTTGACAGACCAGCAGGTGAAAGACAATCTGCTCTTCACCACCGACAAGGTCGGTGAAACCATGAAGGCGGCGATTGATCCTAAGCAAGCCAAGGCCTGGTTCGGTGCCAATCCTCCTGACCTCACTGTGATTGCCCGCTCGCGTGCAAGCTCTGCAGGTTCGGGTGCTGATTACCTCTACACCTACCTGCGTACTTACTACCGCGACGACACCAAGCTGACGGGCTGGAACAACCTCGTGTTCCCCAACGTGGGCATGCCTCACGTACTGTGGGAGCTGCAGGGCGAACGGCGCCCCGTCTTTGAAGAGCACGAAAGTCACGGTCAAAAGACTCACGTGCTCAAGGGTTGGGAGCAAGTGTCTCCAGGGAAGATGACTCCCGCTCAGTACGATGCGGCAATCGGCGACTTGGTCAACTACATGCAGTGGATGGCCGAGCCCGCTCAGAACACGCGAATCCGCGTCGGTGTGTGGGTTCTGATTTTCCTGGGCTTCTTCACCGTCATTGCATGGCGACTGAATGCGGCTTTCTGGAAAGACGTCAAATAACTTGCTGACTTTCTGACGACTTCTCTTGGGTGAGAAGTCGTCAGATTTTTTATAGAGTGGGCGCTTTGGTGCTTCCCACTCTTTTGATTTTTAGGAGCCTCCCACCATGATGGTGCTTTATTCGGGAACAACTTGTCCCTTTTCCCACCGCTGCCGTTTTGTCCTGTTTGAAAAGGGCATGGATTTTGAAATCCGCGATGTGGATCTGTATAACAAGCCGGAAGACATCAGCGTCATGAACCCTTATGGGCAAGTGCCTATTCTGGTGGAGCGTGATCTGATTCTGTATGAGTCGAACATCATCAACGAATACATTGATGAGCGCTTTCCTCATCCCCAGTTGATGCCTGGCGACCCGGTTGATCGTGCACGTGTGCGTCTGTTCTTGCTGAATTTCGAGAAAGAGCTGTTCGTTCACGTGAACACGCTGGAGTCTCGCGCCACCAAGGGTAACGAAAAGGCGCTGGAGAAGGCCCGGGCCCATATCCGTGATCGCCTGACCCAGCTCGCGCCTGTGTTCCTCAAGAACAAGTACATGCTGGGCGACAACTTCTCCATGCTGGATGTGGCCATTGCTCCGCTGCTGTGGCGCCTCGACTACTACGGTATTGAATTGAGCAAGAACGCCGCACCTTTGCTGAAGTACGCAGAGCGCATCTTCTCGCGTCCTGCCTACATCGAAGCATTGACCCCCTCCGAAAAGGTCATGCGCAAGTAAGTGCGAAGTCTTCGCGAAGCCACTGAACTGCTGGACACCCCATGAACGCCCAGGAATCGACCTCCACACGACCGTATTTGATTCGCGCTCTGTACGAGTGGTGCACTGACAATGGTTTTACGCCTTATGTCGCGGTGCGTGTGGATGATTCAGTGCAGGTGCCGCGCGAGTTTGTTCACGATGGTGAGATCGTGTTGAACATCAGTTTCGACGCAACCAGCTCGCTGCAGCTGGGTAATGATTTCATCGAATTCAAAGCCCGGTTTGGCGGCAAGCCCCGCGATATCCTGGTTCCTGTCGGGCGTGTGATTGCCATCTATGCGCGTGAAAATGGACAGGGCATGGCTTTCCCTCCACCGGTGGACAGTTTGGTGGCGGCCCCTTCATCGTCGGCTGTGTTGGCCCCTGTAGCCGATGTTGTCGAGTCGGGTGCTTCTGTTGAGGATCGCGTTGTTCAGTTGGTTCCGGCCGTTGATGTGGGTGATGATGAACCGCCTAAGCCCACCCCTGGGCCTGCGGGCGGCCGTCCTTCACTCAAACGGGTGAAATAAGCCAGTTTTTTGTTGAGGCTCGTTTTTTCGGGATAGAATGCGTGCTTCGCCGGTTTAGCTCAGTTGGTAGAGCACCCGCCTTGTAAGCGGTAGGTCGTCAGTTCGATTCCGACAACCGGCACCAAATTTCTTTTCCTTTTTCTCTTCATTTCGTCAGTTCAACGCAAGTCCGTTTGAACTTTCAGGCGAATAGAGTTAACCTCCCACCCCTTGATTCGCAAATGAGCCTGCAGTGCAGGCAGTATTTGCCGCAGCTTGGCTGCTGCTGAGTTGCTTTTGACCAGAAGGCACCAGGTAGCACCTTCGATAGGCCCTGCACGTACGGTGTCGCGCAGGCCCGCTGGGAGCAGCGGCTCAATGGCCTTCAGCCTTTCGCTAGAGTCTTTGGTCAGTGCGGTCAGCATGGCCAGCGTGGGTGATTCTGCGCTGGCTTGCTGCAGTGTGATGGCATAGTGGCGGCGGTTCATGGGTGGTGCCTCTATGGCAGGGAGATGATTTTGTGCATTTGATTATCACGGACGCTCGCGGAGCCCGCACCCGCTCGTTGCACCTGTCGGGTGCTCGGCTGGCTCTGGTGGGTTGCATGCTCGCGCTCGGATTCTTGCTGGTTGCTGCGTCGCTCTATCACTGGGTTTTTGTGAAGGGGGCGCGGGAGGGTTGGCCCGTGTTTGGCGCGCTGGTCAAACTGGTTGCCAAAGACGAGTTCGATGAGCGCGACAAGTTCATGCGCGCCAACCTTGATGCCATGGCCAAGCGCGTGGGCGAGATGCAGGCCCGTATGGTTCAGCTGGAATCCCTGGGCGAGCGCGTCATGGGCTTGGCAGGCTTGCCCGCATCAGAGGTTCCCAAGGCCGATGGCCGCGGCGGTGCGCTGGTCGGGGCGCGGAATTTGTCGCTCGAAGAGCTGCAAGCCACCCTGGATGATCTGGAGAGGGTGGCTGGCCAGCGATCTGACTGGATGACGGTAGCTGAGTCCCGTTTATTTGATCAGCACATCCGCAAGAAAATGGTACCCACGCATGCCCCGGTGACAGGGCGCACGGCCGGGTCTGCGTTTGGGTGGCGGCTGGATCCATTCACCGGCCAGTCGGCGCTGCATACAGGGCTTGATTTTCAGGCGGATACTGGTACCCCCATCCTGGCAGCTGCTGGTGGGGTGGTGATTGCTCAAGAGTTTCACCCGGCTTATGGGAACATGATCGAGTTGGATCATGGCAACCAGTTGGTGACACGCTATGCCCATGCGTCCCGCACTCTGGTAAAGCAGGGTGATCTGGTCAAGCGTGGGCAGAAGATCGCTGAGGTAGGTAGCACCGGGCGTTCTACGGGACCCCACCTGCATTTTGAAGTGCTCGTTCAAGGGGTATTTCAGGATCCTCAAAAATTCCTCAATGCAGGTTCTGGCAAGGCCGCAGATGCCGTCGCGGCGATCTCCAGAACCCCCCTGGTAGCCCAGCAAAACGCGCCTCCTGTAGGCAGGTAAAATCCACCGTCCTGGGTTCTCCGCGGAATGCTTGCATTTGCACGCAAAGAGCCCACCTGCATTCAATTCTTATTAGGGATTTCGGTCGTTCGACAGCGTTGTTGAAGCGTGTCGAGCGGACCTGTTCGCATGGCAACCAATTTCCTCACCAAAATTTTCGGCAGCCGAAATGACCGGCTTCTCAAGCAATACCGCAAAGTGGTTGCTCGCATCAACAGCATGGAGCCCGAATATGAGAAGCTTTCGGACGACGCGTTGCGCGCCAAAACCCAGGAGTTCAAGGATCGCGTAGCCAAGGGCGAGTCTCTTGATTCGATCCTCCCCGAAGCCTTTGCTGTGGTGCGTGAGGGTTCCAAGCGCATCATGAAAATGCGCCACTTCGATGTGCAGATGCTCGGGGGCATGGCACTGCACCATGGAAAGATTTCGGAAATGCGCACGGGTGAGGGCAAAACCCTGACCGCAACGCTGCCGGTGTACCTCAATGCGCTGTCTGGCAAGGGCGTGCACGTAGTCACCGTGAATGACTATCTTGCCAATCGCGATGCCCAGTGGATGGGCCGCCTCTATAACTTCCTGGGTTTGACGGTGGGTATCAACCTGCCCAACATGCCGCGCGAGGAAAAGCAAGCCGCGTATCGCGCTGACATCACCTACGGCACCAACAACGAATACGGCTTCGATTACCTGCGTGACAACATGGTCTACGAAGCCCGTGACCGTGTGCAGCAAGGGCTGAATTACGCCATCGTGGACGAGGTGGACTCCATCCTGATCGACGAGGCACGCACTCCACTGATCATCAGTGGTCAGGCAGAAGACCACACGGCAATTTACATTGCCATGAACAAGGTGGTTCCGCTGCTGGTGCGCCAGGAAGGGGAAGCCGATCCGCGCACGGGCGAAGGGGTCATCAAGCCCGGAGACTTCACCGTTGATGAGAAGGCGCACCAAGTCTTCCTGACCGAGCAAGGGCACGAGTCTGCAGAGCGCATCCTGGCCAGCCATGGTTTGATCGCCGAGGGCGCTTCGGTCTACGACCCGGCCAACATCACTCTGATGCACCACCTGTACGCAGCCCTGCGTGCCAACCACCTGTATCACCGCGATCAGCACTACGTTGTGCAAAACGGCGAAATCGTGATCGTGGACGAATTCACCGGCCGCCTTATGTCGGGCCGTCGCTGGAGCGATGGCTTGCACCAGGCGGTAGAGGCCAAGGAAGGTGTGAACATCCAGGCTGAAAACCAGACCCTGGCTTCGATCACATTCCAGAACTACTTCCGCTTGTACAACAAGCTGGCTGGCATGACGGGCACGGCCGATACCGAAGCGTATGAGTTCCAGGAAATCTACGGTCTGGAAACCGTGGTCATTCCGCCCAACCGCCAAAGCCTGCGCGATGACCAGTTGGACCGCGTCTACAAGACGACCCGCGAAAAGTACGAAGCCGCGATCAAGGATATTCGCGAGTGCCACGAGCGCGGCCAGCCCGTGCTGGTGGGCACCACGTCGATCGAGAACTCCGAAATCATCGACCAGCTGCTGAACAAGGAGGGCCTGCCGCACCAGGTGCTCAATGCCAAGCAGCACGCGCGCGAGGCCGATATCGTGGCCCAGGCGGGTCGCGAGGGCATGATCACCATTGCCACCAACATGGCTGGGCGTGGTACCGACATCGTGCTGGGTGGCAACATCGAGAAGGATGTGGCAGCCATCGAAGCCGACGAGTCCCTGTCCGAATCCGAGCGTGCCGCCAAGGTGGCCGCGCTGCGCGAACAGTGGAAGGCTGACCACGAAAAGGTCAAGGCACTGGGCGGTCTGCGCATCATTGCGACGGAGCGCCATGAGTCTCGCCGTATCGACAACCAGTTGCGTGGCCGTTCCGGCCGCCAGGGCGACCCAGGCTCTTCACGTTTCTACCTGAGCCTGGATGACTCGCTGATGCGCATTTTCGCGGGCGATCGCGTCAAGGCCATCATGGACCGCCTGAAGATGCCCGATGGCGAAGCCATCGAAGCCGGCATCGTGACGCGCAGCATTGAATCTGCCCAGCGCAAGGTCGAGGCCCGCAATTTCGACATCCGCAAGCAACTGCTGGAATACGACGACGTAGCCAATGACCAGCGCAAGGTGATCTACCAGCAGCGCAACGACATCCTCGATTCGTCGGATTTGACGGATGTGATTGCCGCGATGCGCGAGGACTGCATGACAGACCTGGTGCGCCAGTATGTGCCTGCCGAGTCGGTGGAAGAGCAGTGGGACCTGGCTTCGCTGGAGAAAATCCTCAACGACGAATGGCAGGTTTCCGTGCAGCTGCAAGCATGGGTGAGCCAGTCAGAGTCCATCACCGACGAGGAAATTCTGGAGCATGTTGTCAAGCTGGCGCATGCTGCTTTTGAAGCCAAGGTGGCACAAGTGGGGCGTGAGAACTTCACGCAGTTCGAGCGTGCAGTGCTGCTGCAAAGCTTTGACTCCAACTGGCGTGACCACCTGAGCGCACTGGACTATCTGCGCCAGGGCATCCATCTGCGTGGCTACGCCCAGAAGCAGCCCAAGCAGGAATACAAACGCGAAGCGTTTGAGCTGTTCCGTCAGTTGATCGATCACGTCAAGAACGAAGTCACCAAGATCTTGATGACGGTGCAAGTGCAGTCCTCTGCCCAGCTGGGTGAGGCGGCACAGCAGCTGGAGGCCCGCGCTGAGCACATCACCAACGTGACCTACACCGCACCCACCGAAACCGGCGAGGCCGAAACCACTTCCGGTGACGCCGGTGGCGGTATCGACACCACAGCCTTTGAAGGCATGCGCGTGGGGCGCAATGATCCCTGCCCCTGCGGCAGTGGCAAAAAATACAAGCAGTGCCACGGCAAGCTGGCCTGATGGCTGGTTAGATTCCAACACGGGCTGCGGCCCGTGTTTTCATTTGTACCCTCGTCTTTGCGCATAATCGTTCGCAGTTTTCTTGAAAGAGCACTCTATGCCTGTAAATCTTCTGGCCCCTGTGGCGGCTGACCTGCATCCCATCGCAGGTGTTCGTATTGGCGTGACCGAAGCGGGCGTCCGCAAGGCCAATCGCAAGGACCTCACGGTGTTTTTGCTGGACGAAGGGGCCAGCGTGGCTGGCGTCTTCACGCAAAACCGCTTTTGCGCAGCGCCGGTGCAAGTGAGCCGCGAGCATCTGGCCGCAGGCAAAGGCGTGCGCGCCATGGTCATCAACACTGGCAACGCCAACGCCGGCACGGGGGCCGATGGCTTGGCGCGTGCGCGCTCTACATGCCAGGCCCTGGCGGGCTTGCTGAACGTGGCGCCCGAGCAGGTGCTGCCTTTTTCCACTGGCGTGATCATGGAGTCCTTGCCCACCGACCGCATCGAGGCCGGTTTGCCCGCCGCGTTGGCCGATGCGCAGGCGGACCACTGGGCGCGTGCCG
>OBID01000958.1_pt1 | contig 10481 bp, 9 predicted proteins | sample 1519781 | NCBI WGS metagenome assembly OBID01 (sample SAMEA3991478, study PRJEB22521) | metagenome | biome: anthropogenic terrestrial biome; feature: sewage plant; material: sludge | place: Sweden | collected 2012-09-26
TGGCTGCGCTTTATCTCTCGGAGTTCGCCTCGCGTCGTGTTAAAGAGGTGGGCAAGATGATGGTTGAGTTCATTGCGGCTATTCCGTCTGTAGTATTTGGCCTTATGGGGCTCACCTTTTTGGTGCCTTGGATCCAGCGAACGCTCGGTCTTGACTCGGGACTGACCGCTTTGTGCGCAGGTATTATGGTTGGTTTCATGTGTTTGCCGACTATTATCTCAATTTCTGAGGACGCCATGCATGCGGTACCCGATGATTTGCGCCAAGGTGCGCTCGCGCTTGGTAATACGCGTTGGCAAACTGCGGTGAAAATTGTATTGCCTGCTGCATCGTCAGGAATTTTTGCCGCCATTATGCTGGGGCTCGGTCGAGCGATAGGCGAGACAATGATTGTACTCATGCTTGCGGGAAATGCGGGCATCATTCCGCATTCACCTTTTCTCGCGGCGCGTACTATGACAGGCACGATTGCGCAGGAGACGGGTGAGGTTGTGCGAGGCGGTCTGCACTATTCGGTTCTTTTTGCCATGGGGCTCGTACTGTTTGCTCAGACGTTTGTTCTCAATCTTATTGCGGGCACCTTGCTTGATCGCCAGAAAAGAAAGTGGCAGATATCATGAAAGACTACTTGAAAGTACTTGAGAGGGCGCGAAAGCGTGAACAGGTTGCGTGTCTAATCGCGGGGACTGCTTTAGCATTTATTGTGTTCACGATTCTTGCCATCATCGGCGTGATTATTTATAAGGGCGCCGCATCAATTTCGTGGGACTTTTTGTTCAGCATGCCGAGCAATCAAATGACGGCGGGCGGTATTTGGCCAGCTCTTTACGGCACGCTGATGCTTATCGTTATTACGGGTTGCGCTGCGCTTCCCCTTGGAATAGCAACAGGAATTTTTCTTACAGAGTACGCGGGGAAAAGCCGCGGCGTTAAAGCGCTGCGCCTTGCTATAGCGAATATGGCGGGAATTCCCTCGGTGATTTATGGTTTGTTTGGATATGCTGCTTTTTCTTTAGCGCTTGGCTTTGAGAAATCTCTGCTCGCGATGGGGCTGACGCTTGCCTGCGTGACTCTGCCGTTGATTATTACGACGACAGAAGAAGCGCTTAAACAGGTACCTCGAGAGTTGCGCAATGCGAGCCTTGCTTTGGGCGCGACTCGTTGGCGCACAACGTATCGCATTGTGTTTCCAGCGGCACTGCCAGGTATCGTCACGGGAGCAATCTTAAGTTTGTCGCGTGCGGCGGGAGAAACGGCGCCGATTCTTTTTACCGGTGTTGCCTTTTTTGCTGCTGTACCTCAAACCATCATGCAGCCATCAATGGCGTTGCCATACCATCTCTATATCATGGCAACCCAGCCAACGACACCAGCTCCCCATATCGTGTGGGGAACCGCCTTAGTCCTCGTAGGACTTCTTTGCATAATTAACGCTTTCGGTGCGCTGTGGCGTGCTCGCAGGAGGAGAAAAATATCATGGTAGATGGAACGTTTGAGTTAAACGATGTGAGTGTTGCTTATAGTGGTGAAACGGCTGTTGCCGATGTGAATCTGAGCATTCCCGGCAAACAGGTGCTTGCGTTGATTGGACCTTCGGGATGTGGCAAATCGACAGTATTGCGCTGCCTTAATCGCATGAATGATGAAATGGGTAACGCTACCGTATCGGGTACGATCATGCTCGATGATCGCGACATCTACGCGAAGGATTTTCATACAGCTGAATTAAGGATGCGTGTCGGGCAAGTTTTTCAAAAAGCGAATCCTTTTCCTCTTTCAATTTATGAAAATGTCGCGTTTGGACCTCGTACGAAGGGCATTACGAAAAAGAGCGAACTTGATGACCTTGTCGAAGAGAGCTTGACGCGTGCGGCACTATGGGGGGATGTTAAAGGCACGCTCAAAAAGAATGCGTTCGAACTTTCAGGCGGACAGCAGCAACGTCTGTGTATTGCGCGTGCGCTTGCCACACGCCCTGAGGTATTGCTCATGGATGAGCCTTGCTCGGCGCTTGACCCCATTTCGACGCAAATGGTTGAAGAGACGATAGCAGAACTGAAAAAGTACGTAACCATTGTCATTGTGACTCACAGCATGTCGCAGGCACGTCGGGTGAGCGACCGCACGGCATTTATGTTGCGCGAGTCATCGGATAAGCCAGCAACGCTTATTGAGGTAGGCGAGACGCGGATGATGTTTGAGAATCCCACTGACCCGAGGACGGCTTCGTATATAGGTGGCAGCTTTGGTTAAGATGCCGAGAAATCGAGTCACGGGGATACTATAAAATCTGTTACTTCGGTGATAGAAAATTTGAGTGGTTGGTCCATAAAAAAATGCGCTTTTCGCGCATTCTTTTATGGGTCGCGGTAACAGACTAGAGGGGGGGAGGTTAGAATGCTACCGCGAAACCCATTAACAATAGTACAACAGAGTTTTCAAATGTAAAGTAATTGAACAATTTGTACATAAATTATGTTTCGCGCTTAGTTTATTGTGCCGTATTATGTTCTTCTTGTTACGCATTTTTACAAAAAAAGATTCTTTCTGGAAATTTCAGTATAGTTTATAGGTGTTTCTTCATTGAGTTGGATAAGGCGTGTAAGGGATGGGCAGTTATTATGAAGAATTCACCTCAGACACAACAAAATCAAAATCTTGAACCAAATCTTGAACCTTTAGAAGCAGATGCGAGCAACTCAAGAGGCGGTTGGATCGCAAACGCGTTTCAAGACTTCTTTGCTCAAGAGACATCGGGCGCGATTGTTATGCTTCTTGCAACTGCTGTCGCTCTTATTCTGGCAAATACAAATTTACATACGTTATTACAGGACTTTTGGGCTACAGAGGTTGGGTTTTTCTCAGGGTCAGGCCATTTCGTGCACAGCATTGAACAGTGGCTCAATGATGGCCTCATGGCGATATTCTTCTTCGTTGTAGGTCTTGAGATAAAGCGAGAGTTTATTGTGGGCGAACTCTCAACGTTCAAAAAAGCCATCCTGCCAGTTGTGGCTGCTCTTGGGGGAATGGCAGCTCCTGCTCTCATTTATTTTTCTATAAATCACGGAACAGTTGGAGCACATGGTTGGGGAATACCCATGGCAACCGACATTGCTTTTTCTCTGGGCATTTGTGCTTTGCTTTCTGACCGTGTCCCTCATTCAATGAAAGTATTTTTATCTGCACTCGCAGTTGCTGATGACCTTGGCGCAATAGTTGTCATCGGCATTTTTTATTCCAGCAATATTAATTGGGGATGGCTTGCCTTCGCGCTTATACCTTTTATCGTGATGATAGTGATGAACAAGTCTAAGGTATATTCGATTTTCCCCTATGTAGTTGCGGCCTTGGTGTTGTGGTATGCATTCTTGAACTCAGGAATTCATGCAACGCTTGCGGGTGTCATTGCAGCGATGTGTATCCCCGCGACAGCTCGTGTGAGCGTTCCCTCGTTTATTAAGACTGCACAGGAAAAATTAGGACTCATAAAAGAAAAGCATGTCGTTGGAACGCACGTGCTCAAGTGCGATGAAGAACAAGAGGCGGCTTATACCCTCGCAGATTTATCCTATGGAATTGCTTCACCTTTGCAAAGACTTGAACATGCTATTCTTCCTTTTTCAAACTTTCTCATTTTGCCTCTGTTCGCTTTGGCGAACGCGGAAGTGCGTTTCGTAGGAGAAGCGGGAGGCTTTCAGTTTGGAAAGGTGGGCTTAGGTGTTTATTTGGGATTGGTTTTAGGAAAACCGATTGGCATATTTACGGTGTGTTGGTTAGGCACTAAGTTAAATTTGTTGTCACTTCCAGATGACATGAGCTATAAGCACTTGCTCGGAGCGGGAATGCTTGCAGGTATTGGTTTTACCATGTCGATATTTGTTTCGAATATTGCTTTCAGTGGAAAGCTTGCTCCCGTTGAGATGGGCGAAGCAAAAATCGCAATTTTACTTGCATCGCTCAGTGCCGGAATTATCGGGAGCATTTGGCTTGTGCTACTCAACCGTCCCAAATCTGCGCGTCCAACCGTGCCCCTTAAGTGACGAATTCAGATGATCGCAGAGCGTTTGCCTCGAATATCCATAGGGAGGCAAGAGGTTGACAATCTCAAGAAGTTCTTCGGGAAAGTCTGAACTCTCGGCTCCCAATACGACATCGAGACGCGAAACAGTTTTGCTTGTGCGGTAAAGCGAGTTTATCAGGCGCTGCAAAATCTCGCGGTCGTCTCCCATATCCACCTAACCCAAGAGCTTTTCTTCAAGTGCTTCAGCACCCGCGTCGATTATATCCGTAAGGCGCTCGGGCTCGTGCTCAAGAGTGGCGAGGTTGCGAGGGATTGCGCTCGCGTGAGGAGCCAAGGCAAGAATGCTTTGCAACTGCTCAAATTCACTTTGCTGTGCATACTCTCCACTAAAGGCGACGCCCGCCTCAACATGGGCAAGTCCGCGCAGTACATCAGGCGCAAACTTCGCCCAATGCGCCGTTGAGACGACAAGGAGGGGCATAGTCTCATCGCGAAGACGCTCGCCAACTTCCCACGCCACGGCGGTGTGGGGGTCACAGAGGTAATCGTGCTCGTCGTAGACACGAGCAATCGTTTCGAGGGATTCTTTGTTGGTGGCGAAATCTGCCACAAATAGTGCGCGCATCTTGGCAAACGTGTCGCGGTCAAGAGTAAATCGCTTGTTTTCTTTGAGTTCGTTCATCCACTGAGAAACGCGTGCGGCATCCGCTAAATGATAGAGCATGCGCTCCATGTTGCTCGAAATGAGGATGTCCATGCTGGGGGATGGCGTTTTGATAAACTCACGGTCAGAAATATCGTACGTGCCCGTTGAGATAAAATCAGTCAGAATCTTATTTTCATTTGAGGCGCAGAGCAGCTTGCCGATAGGCGCCCCCATCAGTTTGGCATAGTATGCAGCCAAGATATTGCCAAAGTTGCCCGTTGGTACGCAGACATCAAGTTCGGTCTCGCCGCCGAGGTCTTCGATATCCCATAGGTCAGCGCACGCGCTGATGTAGTAGACGATTTGTGGCATGAGACGGCCAAAGTTGATGGAGTTTGCGCTTGAGAGCTGCAGACCACGTTCGCGCGCGAGTTTTTCGTTGAAAGCCTTGTCGTTGAATACGGCTTTGACGGTATTTTGACAGTCGTCAAAGTTGCCTCTTACGCCGAGGGCATCTACGTTCGCGCCGTGTTGCGTCACCATTTGCTTGCGCTGAATTTGCGATACACCTTTTTCGGGGTAGAGTACGGTGATGGCGCATCCGTCACGGTCGGCGAAGCCTTCGAGAGCAGCTTTACCGGTATCGCCACTGGTCGCAACCAAAATGAGCATATCGTTAAAGTTTGGGTCGGCGGCATGCTTCTTGGCAAGCGCCGCGCTAAAGAAGCGGGGCATACACTGGAGCGCCATGTCCTTAAAGGCGCTTGTTGGCCCGTGCCACAACTCGAGCATATGAGTGCGCGGAGCGATAGTTTCGAGCGCAGCAATACGCTCATCATCAAATTGCTCACCGTATGAGGCGCGACAGATGTCATCAATCTGTTCATCGTCAATATCAAGTTCGAACAGTTTGTACACAGCGGCAGCGCGCTCGTGATAGGGTAGTTTTGCTAATGCCTTGATTGATTCAGGACTCATGGAAGGTAGGGTGTCAGGCACAAAAAGGCCACCGCTTGGCGCGAGTCCTTTAATGATGACATCCGAAAACGATAGTCCGGTTATTTCTCCCGTTCGCGTATCGATAAATTGAACCACTCTTATCCCACCTGTCCTCGAGCCTTTAGGGCGCCTTCCCTTGATAATTTGCGACCTAATTTAAGAATACTTTTCATTGTACTTTATAATGAGAGCTATCCGGCGAGAACTGCATCTCGCCACTCTACTTTTTCACATCCTTTGAGGTGGTAAGGAGCATGCATGAAGTACATCGTAGTCATTCTCGATGGCGCTGCCGGTTGGAAACAGCCCGATTTGGGAGATAAAACGACCTTAGAAGCAGCCTCGATTCCTATTCTTGATACGATGGCTCGGAGTGGCATGGTGGGGCTTGCTAAGACGGTTCCCGATGGGCTTGAGCCCAGTTCCTCCGCGGCGTGCACTTCGATTGTGGGCTATCATCCTGGCGAGAATTATGTGGGTCGCGCAGCTATTGAAGCGGCCGCGATGGGCATTGAACTTGCGGACAATGAAATTGCGCTGCGTTTTAACACACTCAATATCGAACAAAATATCATGAAGAGCTACGCGTGCGGACACATTACAACGGAGGAATCTCGCTCTATCGTCGAGCGTCTCGCTGAACACCTCAACGATGACACATTCACGCTGTACCCTGGCGTGGCTTATCGCCACATTCTCGTTGTCAAAGATCATCCGGAATTGCTCGATCTGACGTACACGCCACCTCATGACATAACCGATAAGTTAATTGAGGGCAACCTTCCGCGCGGAGGTGAGGGTGTTGAGCTTTTGCTTGATTTGATGGCCCGCGCCCATGAATTGCTCGCGAGTGATCCCACTAACGAAGTTCGAATTAACCAAGGAGAGATGCCCTGCACTGACATATGGCCGTTTTGGCCGGGACAAGCGCCGGCTCAGATGGTGCCTTTTGCGCAGAAGTTCGGAAAAACGGCGGCACTCAGCAGCGGCGTAGATTTGCTCTTTGGCATTGCGCAGATTTTCTCGCTGGACTGCGTGCGCATTCAAGGTGTTACCGATGGACCTGACACTGACTATGTGGCGCAGGCGGTTGAGAGCCTTGAAGCGCTTGACGACCACGACGTGGTGGTGATTCACATCGAAGCCCCTGATGAAATGGGGCATGCTGGAGACGCACAGGGAAAGATTGACGCGGTGGAAGCCATCGATCGCAAAGTAATGGCGCGCGTGATGGCATACGCAAAGAGCGCAGGCGATACGCGCGTGCTCGCAATGCCCGATCATCCCACTCCTGTTGAGCTTAAGACACACGTCAATGAGGCGGTGCCGTTTATCATCTGGGGTGAGGGTATCGAGGCGAATGGTGCTTTTGGTTACACTGAGGCGGCTGCAGCAGCGACAGGCTTGGTGCTTGATCCAGGATGTCAGGTTATGGAGAAATTGCTCGCCGAGTAAGCAGGCAAGAACGGCTTAACTTTGCATCAAAAAAGGCTGTCACTGAGGTGGCAGCCTTTTTGTTTCAATCTAAATGATGTCTAGCATTTGCCCGCGAGGATGCGCCCGAGCGAGTACGCTTTGTCGCGCACATCATCGGTCAGACGACCGTCTTTGAGTTTATCGGTAACCTCAAGAGCGCCAATAGGTGAGATTTTGGTGCCCGAGAAGACGCTGCGCAGCTCGCCAATAGTGCCTCGCGAACGGCTAAAGAACGCGCCAATAGGCAGACTGTAGTGATTAGCGGTAATGATGATGGCTCGTTTCGTTGCGCGAGCAGTTGGCTCTTGCGCAATGTGGTCATCGCCGAAGCCGGGCAATTTCATCTGGCCGTTGCCGCTGAAATAGGTTGCGAGGCGATCAATCATGCTGTTGCACTGTGCGCCGCGACGATTGCGCGATTCGGGAATGCCGAAAATAACGCCATCGGATTGGGCAATAAGTTCGCTTAAATAACTGAGGTCATCGTGGATTTTGCACCCATCGCCGGTTAAACAGAGTTTGCAGCCGGTGCATGTTTTGATATGGAGATCTTTTAATTTAACTCTTTGAACGCTAGCGCCTGCGAGTTCAGCTGAGCGAGCAGCTACCTCCACTGAACGACTTACGTTGCAGTGTCCTCTTCCCGCATCAATGGCGACGATCCTCATAGTGGTCTCCTTATAGGTCCGTCAGTGTTGATAATACACGATTTTTGTACTCTATTTCAGCCAAAATCCTGATTTTTATGACCTCGAGAGCAGATTTTTTTACGAGGCATTCTTTGCGTTGAGATTTCGACTGTTTTTTAGTGCTTTTTTCGAGTTGGTTAAGCTCGGTTTCTACTTGATTGAGACGATGTTGTTGCTCGTCAATTTCTTCAGCAAAAAGTGTGCGCAATTCGTCCGTTTTGAGTGTTGAAGAAAAATAGAGACGCAGCGCGAATGGATCGCGAATTGCGGCAGGCTCGTTGTGGCTTCGCAGCCATTCCTGCAGCAGGGTATCGCCCTTTTTTGTGAGTGCAAATGTTTTTTTGCTGGGCCGTTTTTCTTGTTGAGTAATTTCTGCTTGAACGAGTTCTTGCTGTTCAAGTCTGTCGAGAGTGCGATAAATTTGCGCTTGATCGGCTTTCCAAAATGATTGGACGGGCCCCTGAAAGCAGCGATTTTTGAGCTCGTAGCCACTGGCGGGCTGCTCAGCGAGAAAACCTAGTATGGCAAATTCAAGTGACATAACAGGCGTGCTTTCGGTTTCATAAAACTGATAGATATATGATAAGTCATATATTAGACTAATCATATATAAATGTAAACACATAAGACATATTTTTCTGAGGGGTTTGAGAGCGATTTCCTGCGAGAGAGTCTTGCCGGCATGTATCCTCACGTCCTCGCCGCAGGAGCGGCTGCGGAGTGTTCGGATATATCCCACCAAGACTTTCTCGTAAAGTAACGCAGCGAATAAGCCATGAAAGGCGGCAGTTGCCTCTTTCGACCTACTGCTCAATATTGCCCTTGCATGGTTAAACGCGTGGGGCGATTGCTCATGGCGATTGCTGATGGGGTGGCTGGTGCGCGTATGGTGGGTGATTTGCGCGTTAGGGGGGGGTGATGGGCAAGCGACAGGGTGATGTTTGCGCGAACACTCCGCAGCCGCTCCTGCGACGAGGACGTGAGCGGAAAGATCGCGCTGTCGCTTTGGTAGGCACTTTGACTGAAACGTAAAGCGACCCCGGCATTGCCAGAGTCGCTTCACACAAGGGAGGGTATGGTGGCGCTTCAAGAGCGCCTCAATTTGCGGGGATGATGCCTAGGCATCCAAAGGGGGATTTCTCCCGCATCATTAGTATGGCAGGCAGGTTTGTAGGAGTGATGAAATGGGCATGGAGAGTTCATGAATTCATTGTAGATATGATGATGTGTTATTTTGCCGAGATTTTCAGACATTGACTACGTCTGCTCAAACTCGCTAATGATAGAATGAAATGAACAATTATTATGGCAGTTTAGGGGACCTCTATGTACGTAACGCTCGCGCGCTATACTTTCGTTCAAATTGGGTTTGTGTGGTTTAATCTTGTGGCCTTAGCCTATGTGGCGGTTTACATGATTGGGCCCGCAAAGGGAGGTTCGGCAGCCCAGAAATTCCACCGCCTGCTGACACTTGCGTTCGCACTTGTTGACGCAGGAATCGTGGTATTTGCTCTCGTCTCGGGGCAGTGGGCGCTCTTTATGCGCGAGTTTGGTCTGTCCACGCTGCTTGAACTCTTGATGTTTGGATTTGGCTGGGTTGGTTTTATGCTCATGCTGTCTCACTCATATGTGCGCAATCGTCTCGACAATGAGGAGAAAGGCGCGCTCAATCCCCAAGGAAAATCACATGCCTGATATTCAGAATCGCTTTAATATCGATATGCTCGTCCTCGAAGGAGCGATGGGCACCATGTTGCAGCGCGCGGGCGTTCAGCCAGGCACGTGTCACGAGTTTCTCAATATTATTGAGCCTGACATCATCGCGCAAATTCACTCTAATTATCATATGGTGGGCGCTGATTGCGCTACCTCAAATACGTTTTGCGCCTCGCGCCCCAAGCTCACTGAATTTGGTCTTGAAGACCAACTTGAGGAGATAAACAAAAGGGGTGTTGAACTGGCGCGCCAAGGCGGCGCCCCGCACGTTCTCGCCGATATGGGCCCGACGGGCTTGGTGCTTGAGCCGTTGGGAACGGCAACATTCGAAGAGATTTTCGCGGTGTACGAGGAGCAGGCGCGCGCGCTGGCGCTTGGTAATCCTGACGCCTTTATATTAGAAACTTTCACCGATATTGCTGAGTTGCGTATTGCGGTGCTTGCCTGCAAATCGGTAAGCGGGTTGCCCGTTATCGCAAGCGCGACATTCGGCAAGAATGGTCGCATGGACCTCTCGGGCACTACGCCAGCGCAGGCAGCGATTATTTTGAAAGCGGCTGGCGCGGACGCGGTTGGTTTGAACTGTGGGCTTGGCCCTGACCAGATGTTGCCGTTGGTCGCGGATATGGCGAGCGCGACAACGCTCCCCGTTTTTGCGCAGCCGAACGCTGGACTTCCCACGGTTAGCCCGATTTCTGGCAAGACTGAATATCCTGGCACGCCTGACGAGATGGCACGGTTTGCTGTTCTCGCGAGAGAAGCGGGCGCTAATGGTATCGGCTCGTGTTGCGGCTCATCTCCATCTTATACGGGTGCTATCGCCGTAGAGATAAGTGGCCGTGATTGCCTGCCCGCCAAACAACGTTTTTCAGGGATGGTGCTTGCGGGCCCCCGCGGAATTTGCGAGGTGGGCGCTGGTCCTTTAGCGTTAATT
>OBID01000959.1_pt1 | contig 10478 bp, 14 predicted proteins | sample 1519781 | NCBI WGS metagenome assembly OBID01 (sample SAMEA3991478, study PRJEB22521) | metagenome | biome: anthropogenic terrestrial biome; feature: sewage plant; material: sludge | place: Sweden | collected 2012-09-26
AATATCAAAATTGCCATCGGTTTTTTCTTATCTACTATAAAATGAAAAAAGAACGTCGATTGACGTTCTTTTAATTTTCTTACATATATTTAAAGCTTGCAAAATAAGTATAGTCTCCAGCTCCAATGACTGCAAATCCTATATATAAATTATCATTTTTGTAATAGAATTCAGCTGAATCACTTTTTAATAAATGTAACAATTCTTCAATGTTATAATTTGTGGATAGGATAGCTTCATAAGTTCCTTTATCAAGTTGGTTCTTCATTGCTCCTTTGCTTTTTTGAAGTAATCCTTTGTTTACTTCTGTAACATCGTTAAGAAGCAGAATACGATTTTCTTTCAAGTCATAATTAATAGTGAACCAGATTTTTAATGGATGTGCAGCAGTTGCTGAATTTGAAAAACAAGTGAACAAAATACTTACATAACTATCTGATGCATTTTGAACTGTATAATTAATAGATGTATCAATAGTGGTATCTTCATCCTCTTTCAAAACATTACTATTTACAATTTTAAAAATAGCATCGTTAAGTTGCTTTATGTTTGCATTTTTTCCTTCAAATACAGGATATTTAACATTAAGTTCTCCCTTGTAGTCTTTTAAAGCTAGATTCTTTTCAACAATAGTGTATGATCTTGACTTGTCGCTTGCAAGTTTGTATATATCTTTTTTAAATTGTATTGTATTGTTATTATCAGTATCCAATGATTTAAAGTCATTATTTTCTTCCGTGTTATTGTTTGCATCTTTTGTACTGCTTTTGTCATTCATACTGTTAGAATTTGTTTTGATTGTTTGTGATTTACTATTTGTATTGTTTTGCGTTGAATTCTTGTCACACCCAATTAGACTTAAACTAATAACTAATGCAGTTAATAGAACAAAGATTTTTTTCATACCAGGCTCCTTTACGTCAGTTGATTTAATTTCTAACATCTATTTTGTTATATCTAAATATTAACAGCTATGTCCAAATGTGTCAATATATTTAAAGTGATTAATTAACTGTCACCATACAACTCGCCGAAAATTTGCTTCCGTCTGTTGTGATTGCTGTAACAATTGCTTTGCCTGGAGAGATAGCCGTAACAATTCCATTGCTATCAACACTGGCAATATCAGGTCTGCTTGAAGTCCACACAAGAGTTTTATTTGTAGCTGAAGATAAACTTATCGTATGTGCTTTAATAGTAACTGTTGTTTGATAAGGTTGTTTACCTGTTGTGACTTTACTATCAGTTGTTACTGATGGGGTGGTTGTAATTGAATTTTCTTTTTCAGGTTTGTGTTCTTCAACAACTTTTTCAGCCTCATTTATATCAACAGCAGAATCTAAAGTAGGTGGCTTTTCTCCCTTGGAACTGTCATAATATTTAACGGATCTTGAATCAATACACGCTGTTAATGCAGTAGGATTATAAAATAAAATATCTTTTTTTCTTTTTTTCAGAAAAAGATTTATATTCTTCTTTTTCAATTATAATAGGCAACGGTTCAAAAATGAATTTTCTTTTCTTAATTATCCAGAATGTCTGGCCATTGTTTATATCGGTCAAATCCTGATAAATAGATCGGAAGAGCACACGTCTGAACCTTCGTGTGGTTGATTATTGATTACAATATTAATTGTAATTCCATTTGGCAAACTCCAATGTAACAAATTTTCATCAAAAGATAATTGCCCTATGAATTTTTCTTTAACCATTTTCTCATATAAGTCCTTTTCATTTAAAGGGATAAATACATTGCTATTCATTTTCTCTCCTTTGATTCGTAATACAAAATAATCATTATATATGTTTTCATCCAATAGTATTTTATTCTTTTTAATCACAAATATCATATACAACTGGATTCTGCTCATTCTTATCCTGAGAATTTCTTTTTATTACAGAGAAGAATGAGTTATCTCCTGCAAGTTCTTCATAGTTCTTTGTTATAAGAATTTCAGAAAGATTCTTAGTTAATTCTGCTTTAATAAAACACCTATGTGCAAAATGTGCAAAAGAAATGGGAAGTGTTTAATATATCAAATTATATAGTAGTTTACATATGAAATGCACATTTTGCACAGTGAGGGGAATGTGCGGGTACAAAAAAGCTCCAGTCTGGAAAGGACTTGAGCTTTTTGTTGCTATTTCTTTTTTCGTAACACCTTAACCATTTTCCCACCTGACAAATCAGAATTGTTAATAGCATTGCTGATTTTTTTAATTTCTTCAGCTTTTCTATCATCGTAAATATGTCCGTAGCGTTCATGTATCATTCTTGAATCGTAGTGTCCTAATATGTTTTCAATGATTATCATAGGTGTATTTGTTTCATTGATTGCAACAGAGGCAAAAGAATGTCTTAGACCATGTAGTGTAATATGCGGCATACTATTTTTTGCATTAAATTTACTTAATAAATTGTGTATATACTTCTTCTCTTTGCTGTAATTGAATTTTTAAATCTTCCATTTGTTTGCCAGTAAAATTATACTTATCAAAATCTTTGACTTTCGTATGGAATTCTTTGCCGGTTGATTCAATGAACTCTGCTCTAATTCTCTTTGCTTCGTGCGAAACTTTCTTATAGCATTCTTTTATTAGATTTTCATCTGTGCTCGTAATTGCTTTTTGATAATTTTCATACGCCTCTTTTACAAATGAGTAGTACTTATTAGCAATAAAACAAGTTTGACTGCCAAAAGCATAAAAATCATCATTAATCACATAAATAAAATCTGGCTTTGCTTTTATTCTTTCAAAAATATATGTTTTATTTTCCAAATGATGCACCTCCGTATTTTAACATAATTATACACTAATGTAAAAATTTCGTCAATATTTAATGAACATATAAAAAAACAAAAAGAGTACAGCGTATAGCTGTACTCTTAATTTGTGGTGAAGATGAGTGGGCTTGAACCACCGACCCCCTGCATGTCAAGCAGGTACTCTGACCAGCTGAGCTACACCTTCATTCTTGGTGGAGATGAGGGGGATCGAACCCCTGACCTCTTGAATGCCATTCAAGCACGCTCCCAACTGCGCTACACCCCCAAGTGAAATTATAATATCATAATATTACTAAAACGTCAATGCAAAAATTATACTTTTAAAGCGCTTCTATGAGCCTTTGCGGTGGTTGTTTTCATTGACTTTTATTGGTTGAAATGTTATAATATTTATGTTTAAACTTTCAATTATCTTAATGGAAATAATTACAAATATGTGAATTTTCTGGTGATATGAAGTGCGTCAAACCACATGTCAACAGTAAGAATATAAAGGAGAAATTAATTATGAAAAAGTATTATATTGGTATTGACCTCGGTGGAACAAATATCTCAGCTGGAGTTGTTGATGAAGAATTCAATATTCTTGCAAAAGCGAAGACAAGGACTAATTGCCCTCGTGCAGCAAAGCTTATAGCAGATGATATGGCAAAAACAGCAATTGAAGCTGCAACAAAAGCTGGAATTTCAATAGATGACGTTGAATGGATTGGCGTTGGCTCACCGGGAACAGCAAACAGCGATACTGGTGTAATTGAATATTCAAACAACTTAGGCTTTTTAAACACGCCACTTGCTGCTCTTATTCAGGAAACTATCAACAAGCCTGTGTATGTTGAAAATGATGCAAATGCAGCTGCTTATGGTGAATTCCTTGCTGGTGCAGCAAAAGGCTCAAACAGTGCTGTATGCATTACTCTTGGAACAGGAGTAGGCGGAGGAATCATTATTGATAAAAAAATCTATGCTGGCTTTAACTATGCTGGTGCAGAACTTGGTCATACTGTTATTGAGGTTGACGGAGCACAATGCTCATGCGGAAGAAAAGGCTGTTTTGAGGCTTATTCATCAGCAACAGGTCTGATCAGAATGACAAAGGAAGCTATGGAAGCTGACAAGTCAAGCAAAATGTTTGAAATGGTAAAGGCAGAAGAAGACGGAAGAGTAACAGGCCGTCTTGCTTTTGACGCTATGAGGGCAGGCGACAAGTCAGCACAAGAAGTTGTTGATAAGTATATAAAGTACCTTGCAGTAGGTCTTACAAATATGATTAATATATTCCAGCCTGAAATTCTTTGCATAGGCGGGGGAGTCTGCAACGAAGGCGACGCTTTATTGTTGCCTGTTAAAGAACTTGTTGCAAAGGAAGTTTACACAAAGAACTCACCTAAGAATACTGAAATTGTCATAGCAAAGCTTGGAAATGACGCTGGTATCATTGGTGCTGCATTCCTCGGAAAAGCAAAGAAATAAAAGACTTGAGATAAAAAGGAGCCAAAATGGATATTCTCTTGAAAAATGTTCTTGCGGTCGATAGTATACAAGGCTTTGAAAAGCTCACAGATATCGCAATAACTGACGGTAAAATATCAGCAGTGTCAGAAGATATTACACAAAGTGCTGAAACTGTCATTGACGGAAAAGGCAGGCTTATGGTATGCCCAGGGCTTTTCGATATGCACGTTCATCTTCGTGATCCTGGCTTCACTCAGCAGGAGGATATCGTCACAGGTACAGCCTCAGCAGCAGCAGGTGGATTTACTGGTGTTGCGTGTATGCCGAATACAAACCCACGTATTGACAGCGTTGAAACTATTGAATATATCATTGATAAAGCAAAGAACACTGGTGTTGACGTTTTTCCTGTTGCCTGTATAACAGAGGGAATGAACGGCAATCAGCTCTGCGATTATATAGCTTTAAAAAATGCAGGAGCAATAGCAATATCTGATGACGGAAGACCTGTTGAAAATGCAGAGCTTATGCGTCAGGCTCTTGAATTATCAAACGATAACGGACTTACTGTAATTTCTCATTGTGAGGATTTAAATATCATTGGCAAGGGAATAATGAACAAGGGCAAGACCTCACTTATTCTCGGCGTAGCGGGAATGGACAGAGCAAGTGAAGATTATATCACAGCACGTGAGATTGCACTTGCGGCTTCATGTAATGCTCATATTCATATTGCACACGTTTCCACAAAAGGTTCTGTTGAATTTATCAGAGATGCAAAGAAAAATGGCTATAATGTCACAGCAGAAACCTGTCCACATTATTTCACCTATACAGAGGAAAAGCTTTTAAGCCGTGATGCTGATTACAGAATGAACCCACCACTCAGAACAGAAGCTGACAGAAAGGCTATTCTTAATGCTGTCCTTGACGGAACGATAGATTGTATTGTTACCGACCACGCTCCGCATACAAAAGAAGCTAAAGCTGATTTTGAAAAAGCGCCGAATGGTGTTGTAGGACTTGAAACCTCACTCGCTGTGACTTTGACACAGCTTTATGAAAATAAAAAAGCTACTCTTACTGATATAGTAAGACTTATGAGCGAAAATCCAAGAAAGGTTTTAAAGCTTGAGGCTTTGACTTTAAAAGAAGGCAGCATAGCTGATCTTACAGTTGTTGACCTTGATAAAATATGGACGGTTGAACCACAGAAGCTTTTATCTAAATCGAAAAACTCTGTCTTTAAGGGCGAAAAGCTTAAAGGCAAGGTTAAATACACAATATCAAAAGGCAGAATAATATTCAGCGACAAATAATTTATGGGAGGGTTAACATTATGGGCATTTTTAAAAAATTATTCCGGTCTGAAGATTCAGATATTCTTGATGAAATCAATGAGATTAAAAGCAATGAGGAAGATTCAGAAGAAGATGAAGTTGAAGTAGGCATTGCTGAGGATACCTGCGATAGTGACGATGCGGTACCCGAAATAACCAGCGAAGAGCTTGAAGAAGAACTTACCGAGGATGGCGAGTTATCCTACGATGAGTATGACAAGGTCTGTTGCCCTGAATGTGGTGAATATCTTGGCGAGGGCGTAACAGTCTGCAAAACCTGTGGTTATGGAAAAATAACAGCAAGTTTTACCTGCCCTAATTGCGGAAAGCTTGATGAAGACCATCTCGGCTTCTGTGCATATTGTGATTATGAGTTTGATACAAAAAAATAAAAAGCAAATCTATGTGTAAAATATAATAAATACTATTATTTATATAAATTAAAAGTCAGTTCAAATAATTTTTAAAGGAGAATTTCAGATGTCATTCAACAGATTAATTGAAAAAATTGCTGAAACACAAAATCCAAAGTAGTAGGGCTTGATCCGAAGATTGATTATGTGCCTGAATTTATTAAGCAGAAATATTTTTTAAAGTATGGTGAAACTTTAAAAGGTGCAGCAAGAGCAATCGGACATTTTAACCGTGAAATTATTGATGCAATTTCTGATGTTGTTCCTGCTATCAAGCCACAGTCAGCATATTATGAAATGTATGGCTATGAGGGAATAAAGGTTCTTTATAAGACCATTGAATATGCAAAGGAAAAAGGCATGTTTGTTATGGTTGACGGAAAGAGAAATGACATTGGTGCTACTATGGAAGCTTATACAACAGCATACCTTGGTCAGACTAAGATTCATAACAATTCCTTTGAGGCTTTCGGTGCAGACGCTCTCACAGTAAACGGCTATCTCGGAACTGACGGAATTTCTCCACTTATAAATGCTTGTAATGAATATGACAAGGGTATATTTGTCCTTGTCAAGACTTCAAATAAATCTTCTGGCGAATTACAGGACAAGCTTATCGGTGATAAGACTGTATATGGTGTAATGGGCGATATGTGCGAGGAATGGGGAGCACAGGCAATGGGCAAATACGGATATTCTTCTGTTGGTGCAGTTGTCGGCGCAACATACCCGCAGCAGCTTGAAGAAATGAGAAAAGCTTTGCCACATACTTTCTTTTTGGTACCGGGCTATGGTGCACAGGGCGGCGGAGCAGAAGGCGTTGCTAAGGCATTTGATAAAAACGGACTCGGTGCAATTGTCAATTCTTCAAGAGCAGTAATGTGTGCTTATCAGAAGGAAGGCTGTGACCAAAAGGAATTCGCAGCAGCAGCTCTCCGCGAGGTTATAAGAATGAAAAAAGACATTATGACATATGTTAAGAAAATTACATTATAATTTTATAGAAAACTTGAGGTGAAAAAATGAGATACACTCAGGGCAAGTATCCTATTATCAATAAAATGTCAATAGCAAAGGGAATTTATGATATGACAATTCTCTGCAAGGAAATTGCTGAAATTGCAGTACCTGGGCAGTTCGTTCATATTTTGGCTGACGGACATACACTCCGCAGACCTATTTCCATTGCTTCAATTGATAAGGAAAAGGGAACAATCCGCATTGTCTTTGAAGTAAGAGGCAAGGGCACCGAAGAAATTGCAAAAAAGAATGTTAATGAGATTATTGATATAGTCGGCCCTCTCGGCGGTGGCGGCTTTAAGCTTCTTGATAAGGAGAAGAAAGTCGTATGTATCGGTGGCGGAATAGGAACTCCTCCAATGCTTGCTCTTTGTGAATATTACGGAAAGAATGCTACTGTGATAAGTGGATTCAGGAATGCCTCAATTGCAATCCTCCAAAAGGATTTTGCTGATACTGGCGCAAACACAATACTTTGCACAGATGACGGAACAGCCGGTAAAAAGGGCTTTGTTACAGAGGCTTTAAAAGAATATATAGCAAATGAAAAGCCTGATATGATATATGCCTGTGGACCTCACCCAATGCTCAAAGCAATTGTTGCTATTGCTGATGAAAATGAAATTGTTACTGAGGTTTCACTTGAAGAGAGAATGGGCTGTGGCGTTGGTGCTTGTCTTGTCTGTGCTTGTAAAACCGTCAGAAACGGCGAAGAATATATGGCTCACGTCTGTCAGGACGGTCCGGTATTTAACAGTAAGGAGGTTATCTGGTAATGGCTGATTTATCTGTTAAAATTGCAGGTGTTGAATTCAAAAACCCTGTTATTCCTGCTTCAGGTGCTTTTGGTTACGGAAGAGAATACGAGCGTTTCTATCCACTTTCAAAGCTTGGCGGAATAAGTGTAAAAGGAACAACAATAACAAAACGCCCAGGTAATCCAGTACCGCGTATTGCTGAAACTCCAGCGGGAATGCTTAATTCCGTCGGACTTCAGAATCCTGGAATTGACCATTTTATAAAGATTGAATTACCAAACCTTAAGACAAAGGGCACTGTTATTATTTCAAATATAGCAGGTTCAACTATTAACGAATGTGTTGAAATTGCAAGAAAGCTTGACGACACTGATGTCGATATGATTGAGCTTAATATTTCCTGCCCGAATGTTAAAGAAGGCGGAGTTGCTTTCGGCACAACAACCGACGGTGCAGCAGGTATAACAAAACAAGTCCGTGCTGCTACAAAAAAGCCTCTTATAGTAAAGCTTTCACCTAATGTAACCGACATTGCTTCCATAGCAAAAGCTGTTGAGGCTGAGGGTGCAGACAGTGTTTCACTCATAAACACTCTCCTCGGAATGAAAATTGATATAAACTCCCGCAGACCTATTTTAAAGAATAATGTCGGCGGACTTTCAGGACCGGCAGTTTTCCCTGTTGCTGTAAGAATGGTATGGCAGGTTGCAAATTCTGTTAAAATTCCTGTTATAGGAATGGGTGGAATTACAACATGGGAGGATGCTGTTGAAATGATTCTTGCTGGAGCAAGCGCAATTCAGGTCGGCGCTGCAATCTTCACAAATCCGTATGCACCGCTTGAAATTGTTGACGGACTTAACAAGTACCTCGACGACAATAAGATAGAAAAATTATCAGAATTAACAGGCAAGGTTCAGCCTTGGTAAATACAAAGGAATGAAAATATGACCACAGTATATATAGTAAGACACGCAGAGGCAGAAGGTAACATCTCCCGTGTATTTCAGGGGAGAATTGATTGCGGAGTGACTGAAAAAGGCTACGCACAGCTAAATGCTCTTTCTGAACGCTTTAAGAATATAAAGCTTGACACGCTTTATTCAAGCCCACTAATAAGAACTATAGAAACAGCAAAGGCTGTCAACAAATATCATAATCTTGAGATCAATAAGGTTGACGGCTTAATGGAAATCAACGGCGGATTGTTTGAAGGTCAGCTTTGGGACGAGCTTTCTGTGCTTTTCCCCAAGGCTCACGACTTATGGCTTAATCATCACCATGAGTTTGAAATTGAACAAGGCGAGAGTATGCGTGAGGTTTACAACAGAATGAAAACATCTGTGCTTGAAATTGTTCAAGCCAACAAGGATAAGACAGTTGCAATTGTATCACACGGTTGTGCAATAAGGAATTTTCTTTGCTTTGCAAATAAAGTGAACTTTGAAGAGCTTAGCACTCTTGACTGGTGCGAAAATACCGGAGTATGCAAGCTTACCTTTGACGATGACCTTAATCCAAGCGTAGTTTATCAGAATGATGCAAGCCATCTTGATGAAAAGAATTTGACTATTGCCTATCAGGACTGGTGGAAGAAATAGCAGAAGGGGAAACATAATGAAAATAATGGCTGTCGATTTCGGCGATGCAAGAACAGGACTTGCTGTCTGCGACAAAACTGAATTTCTCGCTTCTCCTGCTGGCGTAATTTCTGAGCGTAACTTTGACAACTGCGTAGAGAAAGTTGCCCAAAAGGCAAAGGAGTTTGAAGTTGAAGGCATTGTTGTCGGCTATCCGAAGAATATGAATGGAACAATCGGTCCAAGGGCAGAAAAATGCGCCTTGTTTGCTGAAAAGCTCAAAACGCTTGTTGGTATGCCTGTTGAACTTTGGGACGAGCGTAGCACAACAGTTTCTGCACACAATATTCTTAATGAAACCAACACAAGAGGGAAGAAACGCAAGGCTGTTGTTGATGCTGTTGCGGCGACCATTATCCTTGAAAGCTATTTAGGATACAGAAAAACTAAGGCTAATCAGTCTTAGCAAAAAGCTCCCTTATCCCAATAATAATCAAAAAGCCTGCAAAAAGCTTTGACAGTATGTCTGAACCAAGCTTGTTTGCTAAAAGGCTTCCGATAAAAACACCAATCGTTCCGCAGATTATCGGCGGGGCGATTTTTTTCCATTCTATGAGCTTGTTTTTAGTATGAATAATAAGCGAAATTAACGCAATAGGTATGAAGAAAACAAGGTTTATTCCCTGTGCTGAAAGCTGGTCTACCCCAGCAAAAGCTGATAAATAAATTATCAGCACCATTCCACCGCCAAGTCCCATTGAAGCAGAAATTCCTGTCAAAAAGGAAACAATAAGTACAACTATAAAATTCATCTGAGCAACATCCTTACACCTGCAAAAATTATCAAAGCACCAAAAACTCTCTTTAAAATCCTTGTCGGGATTTTCCTGAGGAACAGGCATCCGAGTAATGCTCCTGCTATTCCACCCGGAATAAATTTTAAAGCGTCGCTGAATTGAAAGTTTCCGCTTTTAAGGTACAATATTGTTGTGACAATGCTTAGTGGAAGAATTATAGCAATAGATGTTGCATGCGCCTTGTGAGGTTCAATTTCTGCTTTTTCAAGCAGTGGAACAACAATCATTCCACCACCCGAACCGAATATGCCGTTGATAATTCCAGT
>OBID01000960.1_pt1 | contig 10467 bp, 8 predicted proteins | sample 1519781 | NCBI WGS metagenome assembly OBID01 (sample SAMEA3991478, study PRJEB22521) | metagenome | biome: anthropogenic terrestrial biome; feature: sewage plant; material: sludge | place: Sweden | collected 2012-09-26
TTGAATTGCAATTTATGTAAATTATGAGGATCGGTATGGTGAAAACATTTTTTAGTTTTCAACAAGTTAAAGTATAGGGTAATCGCAATACAGTAAAACTGAACTTATGGTCAAATACTTTTCGAAAAACATTACATTTGACTTCCTTACTATTTTTGAAAAAAATGAAAAAATATTTTATTGTAATCGCAGTGCTTACAGGTATTGGTTTGATGGTATCTTCTTTTATTAACTTTCCAGGGAAAGAAAAGAAAATTCGTTTTATCCGAAATGACGCAGAAAAGAAGGTTGATGTACTGGTCGATGATCATCTATTCACTTCTTATATCTATCCTGACAATATCAAGAAACCGGTCTTATATCCTTTGACTACCCCTATGGGTACCAGGATCACCCGAAGATTTCCTTTGGAACATTCTGTGGGTGAAAGAACGGACCATCCGCATCATGTAGGCCTCTGGTTTAATTACGGGGATGTCAATGGCCTGGACTTTTGGAACAATTCTGATTCTATCAAACCTGATAAAAGAAGTGGATATGGTACGATCGTGCATCAAAAAATAGTCAGCATGCAGGATGGAAAGTTGGAAGTACTGATGCATTGGGTTTCACCCGAGGGAAAAATATTATTATTAGAAAACACGACTTTTATTTTTAAGGCCACAGATAAAGAATATTCTATTGATCGCATCACCAGGTTGACTGCGGCCAATGGAGATGTAAGTTTTAAAGACAATAAAGAAGGCGTGCTGGGTATCCGGGTTTGCCGGGAATTAGAATTGCCCGATGACAAACCACAAATTTTTACAGACTCCAAAGGTGTGGCGACTACAGTAAAAGTATTAAACAATGAAGGTGTGCATGGCCAATATCTTAATTCAAACGGAGTAGAGGGCCTGGATTGTTGGGGCAAAAGAGCCAGTTGGATGGTATTGACCTCTAACATTGGACGCGAGGATATTTCCCTGGCGATACTTGACCATCCTCAAAACGTGGGTTACCCTACCTACTGGCATGCACGTGGGTATGGATTATTCGCAGCCAATCCGCTAGGCCAGGAAGCTTTAAGTGACGGCAAAGACAAATTGAATTTTGCTTTGAAAAACGGAGAAAGTGTTACTTTTAAACATCGCATCCTCATCGCTAACCAAACATTAAATAAATCGGATTTGGATTCGAAGTTTTCAGCATTCTCAAAAATGTAAATTATTCACTTTATAAATAACAAATAGAAATGTCTAATCGAAGAAATTTTATCAAAAATGCCACTTTGGCTACCTCCGCGGTAGTACTTGGGACCAATAGTCTATCTGCTAAATCCTACAAAAATATTTTAGGTGCCAATGACAGGATCATGTTAGGATCTATTGGGATCGGCGGCAGAGGCAATGACTTATTGAAAGGATTCACCAGCTTATACAAAGACAATGTGATGGTCAAAACCCTTTGCGATGTTGATTCCAAATTTTTTGATGAGCGGCTGCAGCTTGCTACAAAAAATCAAAATGGGATGAAGCCTGGCACGGTCACTGATATGAGGAAAGTCTATGATGATAAAGAAATCGACGCTGTCCTGATAGCCACTCCTAATCATTGGCATGCACTGGCTGCTATCTGGGCATGTCAGGCCGGCAAAAATGCTTATAGTGAAAAACCAGCTTCTCACAATATCTGGGAAGGTAGAAAAATGGTAGAAGCCGCCCGAAAATACAATAAAATCGTGCAGGTAGGTTTTCAAAACCGCTCCAACAGCAGTGTAATCAACGCCATTAACTTTCTGCACAATGGAGGTATAGGCGATGTATATATGGCCAGAGGTTTGTGTTATAAACCAAGAAATTCATTTGGTATAGCTAAAGATTCTGAAGCACCAGCTACTTTAGATTATGATATGTGGTTGGGCCCGGCGACTTATCGTCCCTATAATGAGAAAAAAGGGCATTACAACTGGCATTGGCATTGGTCCACTGGAAATGGCGATACCGGCAACCAGGGCCCTCATCAGTTTGATATAGCACGATGGGGTTTGAACAAAAAAGTACATCCCGTTAAAGTGCAATCCATGGGTGGTATCTTCGGAATATCTCCATTAGAATGCTCCCAGGAGACGCCTAATACTCAAATCTCTAATTTTGAATATGCAGATGGCAAAATTTTGGAATTTGAAACCAGGGGCAGGTATACCAATGGTGAAGCCAATGCAGGAGTTCAGATCGGAAACCTATTTTATGGCACCGAAGGTTGGATGGAAATAGATGGCAGTACCTGGAAGGCATATAAAGGCGCTGAGAAGAAAGCCTTTGCAGGATCAGATATAGGAGGAGGAGCAGCAGTCGGTGGCGACACTTCCTTCATCACCGCTCCGGATGGTAATGCTCATTTTAAGAATTTTATCACAGCATTACGTTCTGGAAAACGGTCAGACCTTAATTGTGAAGTGGAGGTAGGGCATATGTCTACCGTACTGCCCCATATGGCCAATATAGCCTATAGGGTTGGGGATACTTTGCGATTTAATGGCGAGTACGAGCAGTTTATCAATAATCCTGAAGCAGATATGTTTTTGTCCCGTAAGTATCGATATCCTTATGTGGTGCCGGAGAATGTATAGGCTAGGTTTGGTATAATTCGATAGCATATATACTTAATCAAAAAAGGTCGGAGTACAACTGCTTCTTTTCGTTTGATAGGAAGGAGTTGTACTTCGACCTTGTGCAAAGTTGGAAAGGACAAAGTGGTTTTGTTCAAGGTTGCAGTACCACAGGTTAGTTCCTAATTCCTTATATCCCCGATTTTTACGCCTATAAAATCATATTGAGTAGGCCCAACCAAACGTATGGTCGAATTAAATGGCGGTGGAGCGCCTGGATTATACACCTCGTACAATGATTTTGGTAAAAACTTATAACTACCATTATTGGGAAAGCGATCGATTAGCAGAAGAATGAGTTTGCGCAATTCAAGCAGATCGAGCACATTAATATCCAGGTCGTTATTGATATCCCCTGCTATATAATTTAATTTATTGGTGAATGGCGCTACACCCTGGATATGTTTTTGCAACAGTATAAGATCTATAGTGGATACCTGGCTGGTATAGTCTGTCGTGAAGTCTTCCGCTTCGATTTTGTATTGATAGCCAACCTGAAAACCAGGAATTCCCTTCACAGGAAGCGTAGAAAATGAACTTGAAGAGTCGATGGGAAGATGATCAAAGGCGTATTCCCCAAATTCATTGGTGGTATCTTTAAGAATGGACTTGTCGGATTTTTCGAGCTTGATGACTACATCCTTCATTGGTGCACCCATTTGGTCCAGGACCTTTCCATGGATCAGACCTCTAAAATCATCTTTGCATGCATTGTCGCTATTGTCCTGAATTAACACATAGGTGGAGCAACTGTCCGGAGGTGCATTGCCAATCCTTCCATAAATCGTGATGGGTAGGACTACCGACCTTCCATTGGGTACATCCTGGCATGAAAAAGTTTTAGTACTATCAGAAGCATTCAGTGTAAAACTCGCATCGAAAGGCAGACTCGTGGTCTGGTTGATGGTCACTATCAAATCTCTGGCTCGAATCGTGGTACTTCCTTGTGCGCCTAGTATCACCGTGGCAATACCATTATAACAGGTAAAATTTGGTTGGGCAGATTGAGCCGGTAAAAGCTCAGTGCTAAAAATGGCCATAATGGAAAGCAAATAATGAGATCTCATGAGCGGTATTCTGGAATTAAATAAATTTGTCACCTTCAAATTAGGGGTTATTTGAGGAAAAAGGCTGAGAGCACAAGCATTTAACCTTTGTTAATGGAAAAACCTCCGTTCGTCCAGGTTTGAGGTAGATTAAGATCTGTGTGCAAACATAGTATATTCAGGTACCTTGAAATCGGCCATAGATGGCGCAACAACGAAGTACATGATAAGATTGCTTTAATAAAAACGATAAGGAGATTTACCGTCAAGTTTTAATGACCGCTGCCGCTAAATTGATCTAATCTTTTTTTCTCTTCTTCGGTTAAGCTGTTGAGGCCTTTGATTCTGATTTTGTCGAGTATACGATCTATCTCTTCCTGAGGGCTGAGTACAGTTTCTTCCGAAGCAGATTTTTTGCTGAGGGAGGATATCGGTTTAGCACTGCCCGAAGGGGACATCACCGGCTTTCTGATGGGGATTATTTTGGTAGGTGGTTTTTTTTGAAAAAGATCATGGAGTGACCAGCCTTGCCGGATGTATAGAATGAAAAGCACACCGCCCAGAGCACCTCCAATATGGCCAAGATGCCCACCAGTATTACTGTTTTCTGCGAGACCTACCAGATCAATAAGGATGACGACCATAGCCACATATTTGAGCCGTACCTCACCGATCAATAAGAGGTGCATGACATAATCGGGTGCGATCATCGTAGCAGCCAATACAAAACCCATGACCGCAGCGGAAGCTCCATAAGCCATCACTTCTGCAGAAGGGTAATTAAACAGGTTAGAAAAAATAAAGATCACCAAGGCTCCGGTTAGTCCCGATACAATATATACCGGCCACACCATCTTGTCCCCCAATAGATCCCCAACGATATTGCCAAACCAATACAACATGAGCATATTCCAGAGGATATGCCAGAGGCCAAAGTGGGTAAACATATGTGTAGCCAATATCCAGGGGTGAGTGATCAGGTAGGTAGGATCGGTATGCAGCGATAGCCATTCGGTGAGTAAGCTCTGGCCGGCTCCACTTGATCCCTGGGTCACATTGAGTGCAATGCGTGCGATGACCAGGGTGATAAAAAAAGTAATATTGATCAGTATGATTTGGTTGAGCCTGGTGCTCTTACTGATATGATATCGAAAATCATCCCATATAGAAGATCCTAACATACCTGCTATTTACCGGTTTTTCTCCAATAGAGGATGATTAAAAAACCAAACAGGGCACCGCCTAAATGCGCATAATGTGCTATCTGAGTCTCTGCCCCACGTGCGAGCATAAAAAATTCCAAGGCGATACATAAGATCACCATATACTTGGCTTTCATCGGTATCGGGGGAATCAAAAGCATTAGTTGAGTATCCGGAAAGTACATCCCAAAGGCAACCAAAATACCAAATAAGGCTCCGGAAGCACCTACCACACTGCCAGGATGTTGCAGATACATGGCATATTGACCCGGACTGAGCTGGGATATCTCCAGATACCAAAAGACCACATGCAGAAAGATCGCTCCTAAACCACAAAAAAGATAATAAAATAAAAACCGCTTGGATCCCATAAAAGACTCCAACATGGGTCCGAAAGTCACCAGCATAAACATATTGAAGAAAAAATGACTCAGACTACCATGCATAAACATATGCGTAATGATCTGATAGGGTCTGAACTGGGGCGATGCGGGATAATACATCGCCAGGTCAGGCATATATTGGTATAAAGGCAGAATACTGACTACAAATAATATGGCATTAATGATCAGTAACTGTTTGACTACATCGGTCAGTCTAAGCATCGCGCAAATTTAGGTGATTTTATGCAGGTATTTTAAGATTCTTAGATCAGTAAGCAGGATGAAGCGACAAAAATCATCCCAATGCTTTATGTCTTAAGACACACCATCATATAAAGGTAAGAAGGGCATAGTTAAGCCTGGATGCTCATAGTGTCCTTCGTAGCGAGTGAGATCAATTTGGCTTTTAATCTTGTCTAGCAATGCCCGACTATGTACTCTTAGATCGATTGGATATATTTCGTGTATTCCTCACCTGCTTACATCAAGAATTTGATTTATCCAGTCAGTCTTTATTATTCAATCATAATCGTATATTTAAAACTCAATCAAACCTTCAAAATACTTACCATTCTTTGAATTATGATCTCAGCCACCGTCCATACTCTGGTATTTTGTTACCAACCTTTTAGGTCAATAAGCAATAGGGTTATGACTATGATCCTTCGGTCCTTCCAAAGGATGAGACCCTGCAGCTGGAGATTAATGCCTGGGACTAAGGGAGTTTATTCTTTTAACGATCAATAATGAAATCACTATTTAATCTGCTTTTCCTTCTATTGTGGGTGATACCAGGCTCATATTGTCAAGGACAGCAGGATGGCAATCAACAGCACTTATTAAAAGTTGAGCAGGACACGAATCAGGTAAAGCTACTGATTCAATTAGCTAGAAATTATTATTTTATGAAGCCAGATACCTGTCTGGCATTAGCAAAAGAGGCCATTGTATTGTCACAGAAACTAGGCTTCAGCTATGGTGAATTAGATGCATTGAATGTAGCTGGAGAATCTTATCGCTTCCTGGGCGATTTTCCACAGTCTTTAGAAATGCAGTTTACAGCCCTTCAAATAAACCAGAGAAACCATAATAAAAATGGTGAAGCGGTGACCTTAGGGTTTATTGGTTTTACATATATTGAATTCAACGAATTCCAACAGGGACTATATTATTTAAACCAGGCGCAAGAATTATTTATTCATCTTGCTGACTCTATCCGGCATACCCTTTGTATTTCTAATATTGGGAGTGCTTATGAAAGAATGGACAAACTTGACTCAGCATTATTATTTCAGCAGCAAGCCCGGGAAAACTCGATTCGTCTACCACATGGCAATTTAAAAATATTAATTCTGACAAGACTGGGGATCGTCTCTGCAAGATTAGATAAAAAAGTACAGGCCTTACAATATTACCGGGAAGCTTTACAGGATGCTTATGATATCAATGACAAAGTCAATCCTGGCAATATTCAGATCAAGATGGCAGAGGTATTCAATTCAATGAACGAGAGAGATTCCAGCTTGCATTATGCCCGACTTTCTTATCTCAATGGTAGTAGTATTGCCAGAAAACTCCAGGTCATGGATGCCAGCAACCTGTTGGTAAAATTGTATAGAAATAATGCTCCTGATAGTGTGATTTATTACCAGGATATAGCTATCGCGATGCAGGACAGTTTATACGGACCTCATAAATTAAAGCAACTCCAATTGCTGATGCTGGACCAACTACAAAAACAACAAAAAACTCAACAAGAACAGCAGGCATATAAAAACAAAATCAGGACAATAGCACTGCTGACATTATTGGGATTTTTTTTGACTATAGCCATCATCCTTTTCCGAAACAATCAACATAAACAAAAAACAAATTCTATACTTCAGGACCAGAAAGATGAAATTCAGAAAAATTTGGCTTTATTAAAATCAGCTCAAGGTCAGTTAATACAACGAGAAAAAATGGCCGCGTTGGGTGAACTCACTGCAGGCATTTCCCATGAAATCCAAAACCCATTAAACTTTGTGAATAATTTTAGTGAACTAAGCAAGGAATTGATGGAGGAAGTTTTAGGAGAAAGGAAAAAGGAGAATGGAAAAAGGGATGAATCTCTGGAAGGAGAAATTTTAGGCGAAATCAAAGAGAACCTTTCAAAAATCCACTACCACGGCCAAAGAGCCAGCAGCATTGTAAAAGGCATGTTGGAGCATAGTAGAACCAATACTGGCAAAAAAGAACTGACCGATATAAATGTCCTGGTAGAAGAATATCTGAGGCTTTCTTACCACGGTCTACGTGCCAAGGATAAAGACTTCCATGCTGAAATGGTCATCGATTTTGATCCAAACCTACCAAAAACAGAAGTCATTCCGCAGGATATTGGAAGGGTGTTTTTAAATCTAATTAATAATGGATTTCAAGCAGTTGATGAGCAATCGAAAAAGGGAATTGAAGGGTTCAAACCAACACTTACAGTTAGCACAAAATCAGAGACTGACCGAATTATTATCTGCATTAAAGACAATGGCCCTGGCATTCCAGAATCCATCAATGACAAAATCTTCCAACCCTTCTTTACCACCAAACCTACCGGTCAGGGAACTGGATTGGGGTTGAGTTTGGCCTACGATATTGTTACAAAAGGGCATGGGGGTGCTTTAGAATTCATTTCAACTGTGGGGATTGGAGCGGAGTTTATAATTACTTTACCTTTAAAAAGTTAAAAAAATGGGTATATCAAAACGGCCATGGTGGAGAATACTGGTATTATGTGTTTTTACCATAATAAATATTACGGCACAACCTATACCTTTTAACAAAAAGCTTGTAGATAGCCTTACATATCTATTGCCTGCAATGAAAGACGATACCAATAAAATAAGCAACTTGATTTTATTATCACAAATGTACATTGCCAAAGGAGATTCGAACTTGATTATGAAATATGCAAATGAGGCACATTCTTTAGCTCAAAAAATCAATTCGACTGTAGGCAGAATTAGTGCACTTGGACAGATGGCTTATTACCATGCCACCACTGGCAATTGGCCTCAATCTATTCTTGAGATTAACCAAGCCATTCCTTTGACCCATGAAGTAAAGACTGAGTGGTCTATTTTTCTTTATAATCTAAAATTTATCAATTATGCTTCTAAAAACGATTTAAAGCAGGCAAGGATATGGGCTTTAAAAGCATTACAACACCCGGATTTTGAAAGCGGTAACGATTTAGTAAAATGGCCAACTTATATGCAATTGGGTTTATCGTATGAATGGGAAAATCGTTTGGATTCAGCACAGTTTTATGCTGATATTTTAAAAGAATACCTCAAAAAGTATGATGCAGTTGATTTGGAAGCTAATACTTATTCCTTATTAGGCAACATCGCACGCAAGAGGAAAAACTATGAAGAGGCTTTGTACTATTACCGACAAGGAGACCAAAGCCCAATTGGTTTAGCCTGGACTTATGATGAAATGAACAACTCCGATTCTTCTATATATTTTGCTAAATTGGCATTAAATACTGCTCAACAGAAGTATGATCCACGCATTATCTTAGAAAGCACACAACTTTTGGCTCGCCTGTATTCTGGAATTAGTCCTGCAACCAGCAATCAATATTTAAATCTATAATTCAAATAAGCTCAAACAAATGGAAGAGATACGGATTAATGAACAACAACTCCGTTTCGATCAAATTGTTCGTGAAAAAGCTTTAAGAAGTAATATCATACAATATTCTCTGATGGGTCTGGCTATGCTTTTATTAATTTCTGCTTTATTTTTTTATAGAAATAATCAGATCAAAAAGACCTCTAATAGGCAATTAGAAAAAGCATACAAGGAACTTACTGCAACACATGAAGCGCTCAAATCCACCCAATCGTTACTTATCCAATCAGAAAAAATGGCTTCACTTGGAGAGCTCACTGCAGGAATTGCTCATGAAATACAAAACCCTTTAAACTTTGTGAACAATTTTTCAGAGGTTTCTAAAGAGCTTGCAGAAGAGCTCAAAGAAGAAGCAAATAAAGAAACCATTGATAAATTACTCATTTCAGAAATAGCCAATGATATTGCGGAAAACCAAGTAAAAATCAATCACCATGGAAATCGTGCCAGCAGCATCGTAAAAGGCATGTTGGAGCACTCCAGAACAAGTTCAGGTAAAAAAGAACTAACTGATATTAATGCCTTAGCTGATGAATATTTACGCTTAGCATACCACGGTCTCCGTGCCAAGGATAAAGACTTTAATGCTGCATTGGTCACCGACTTCGACCCAAACCTCCCAAAAATAGAAGTCATTCCACAAGATATCGGCCGGGTGCTTTTGAACTTGATAAATAATGGATTCCAGGCTATTGATGAACAATCCAAAAGAGGAATTGAAGGCTACAAACCAACGCTTACAGTTACCACAAAACTTGAAAACGCCAGAGTGAAAATATCCGTAAAAGACAATGGCTCCGGGATCCCGGAAGAAATCAAAGACAAAATCTTCCAGCCTTTCTTTACCACCAAAGAAGCAGGGAAAGGAACGGGCTTGGGCTTATCATTGGCGTATGATATTGTGAAGGCTCATGGAGGGACCATTGAAGTTAAGTCAAATTATTATCCTCCTGGAGGGGAAATCAAGGTTGGATGCCCGCCTTCCGGACGGACAGGCAATGAAGGTGAAGCCCGCCTGGATGACCCGGCCGGACGGGGGACATCATTTATCATTCTAATCCCTATTGTCTGATTCACGCCCGCTCCGACTTCATCTTTCAGGCATACTGGCGCAGATTGTTGAGATTAAAAGATTACGCAGAATGAAAATAGAAAGAGATAGCAGGAAAAATAATCGGAGACTCCTATGAGATTCATTATTCTCAAGCTTCGTAACCATACCATGGGTCTGCCTCCCCTGCTGTCAGGGAGGGAGACGCTTATTTTGGCAAAGCTTCCCCTGGAGCAAAAACCGTTTTTACTACTGAATTTTTTACCGCAGGTATTGACTGTAAATATCTGTACAGCGCTTTGAGCTCTACTTCGTCCAATCTTGAAAAAGGCCCCCAGGGCATGGGCGAAGTCTCATAGATCCTTCCTTGCCTGAATCGGTTGATAAAAGCTTGTTCAGTCCAATCTTTTAACCTGCTTGTTTCGGCATCAGGAGTCAGATTGGGCGTAATAAAAGCAAA
>OBID01000961.1_pt1 | contig 10454 bp, 10 predicted proteins | sample 1519781 | NCBI WGS metagenome assembly OBID01 (sample SAMEA3991478, study PRJEB22521) | metagenome | biome: anthropogenic terrestrial biome; feature: sewage plant; material: sludge | place: Sweden | collected 2012-09-26
TATAAAAAATATAAATGGTAAAATAGACAAAACACCAATCAAACCAGAGATTCTATACAGCCATTCTTCACGGCTACCATTTAGAAATTCAGAAATGTAGTCTTTTAACTCTGCGAAAAATTGTTTAAAAATCTTCATTCTCAATCTTCGATTTAAAATCTTCAATCGTTTCGTGGATATTTTTAAAATATTTACCTCCAGAAGCATTAATATGTCCACCACCGTGGAAATGTGCTCTCGCAAATGCATTGGTATCTACATCGTCTTTGCTTCGGAAAGAAATTTTGATGAAATCTTCATATAAATCTTCCATGAAAAAAGCAGACATTTTAGTTCCTGCAATACTCAATCCGTAGTTTACGAAACCTTCTGTATCGCCTTTTTCGAAACCAAATTCCTTTAATTCATCACGTTTTAAATAAAGAATCGCCACTTTTCCATCTTTTACCAATTCTATTCTTCCTAAAATCAACGACAAAAGATGTAATCTAGAAACGGTATTAGTGTCCCAAGTATTAGATGTAATCATAGATGGATCAGCGCCTTTTTCTATTAAATTCGCTACAATTCTATGTGTATCTGCAGAAGTAGAACGAAAACGGAAACCTCCAGTATCAGTCATAATTCCTGTGTAAAGACATTCTGCCACGTCTTGATTTACCAAATCCTCTTTTCCCAAAGCTTCAATGAAATGATACACCATTTGACAAGTTGCAGGAATACTGGTATTAGAATACACAAAATCGAAATGTTCTGGTTGCTGATGATGGTCTATCAAGATTTTTTTCGCCCAAGATTTTGTGAGCCAATCTCCTAACATTCCAATTCTAGAAGGAGCATTAAAATCTAAACAAAAAATTACATCTGCATAATAAATTGCTTCGCCAGCAATTTTACGTTTGTACTCTGCGATGACTATTTTTTTCGCTTCGGGCATCCATTTTAGAAATTTCGGGAAATCATTCGGAACAATTACCGTAGCATCAACTCCTAAATTTTTAAGAAAATGTTTTAAACCAAGACTACTCCCAATTGCATCACCATCTGGATTGTAATGCGTGATAATCACTACATTTTTATTCGGTTGCAAAAGGCTTTTGATTTCTGTTAGTTGGTTTTCTGTAAACATTGTAAAAATTTATGGTGCAAAGATAATTTTTTTACTCCAAAATCCCGAAACCTCAAAGATGATGTTTGAACGCTCAACATTTATAAAATGATTTTCAGAATCATATTAAACAGAATTCAAAGAAGTTCAATCATTAAAATCGCTTGAAAATAGTCATTGATAAAAGTTTTATTCCATTTACTCAAAAAAAACTTAATTATTTCTAAAATTAATTTGCAGAAAATAAAAAAAAACATATCTTTGCAACCTCAAAAAGAAGAATAATTACGGACCCATTATAAATTGAAGTAATGAAAAGAACATTCCAGCCATCAGAAAGAAAGAAAAGAAACAAACACGGTTTCAGAGAAAGAATGTCTACTCCAAATGGTAGAAGAGTATTAGCTGCTAGAAGAGCAAAAGGCAGAAAGAGATTAACTATTAGCGACGCAAGAGCTAAGAGATAATAATTTCTTTTGATTTTATTATAAAAGACATGCTTGGAAATTTACTTTCCGAGCATTTTTTGTTGTTAAAATTTCCTTAAAATTTAGGATAAAAAAAAGGTTTTCCTTATTTTTGAAAGTTGATAAAAAAGTAAGCCTTCTTATCAACCAAGAAAAATCAACCATCATTTATAATCATTATGCCACATCATAACACCTACGGAGAAGACATTATTACGCTGCAAGACGCGAAAATTGTACAAAAAAACTTTACCGTTTTATCTCATGTGAATTTACACATTAAGAGAGGTACTTTCTGTTACCTTATTGGTAAAACAGGCTCTGGAAAGAGTTCATTGTTAAAAGTTTTGTACGGACACTTGCCTCTAAAAGAAGGAAACGGAGAAGTAGTAGGATTTGATTTACAGAAATTAAGAGCATCAGATATTCCTAACCTTAGAAGAAGATTAGGCATTGTTTTTCAAGATTTTCAATTATTGACGGATAGAAGTGTAGAAAGAAACCTACGTTTCGTGCTAGAAGCTACTGGTTGGAAGGATAAAAACCTGATGGACGACAGAATAAACGAGGTTCTAGACAGTGTAGACATGAAAACGAAAAAACACAAAATGCCTCATGAACTTTCTGGCGGTGAACAGCAGCGTATTGCTATTGCAAGAGCTTTACTAAATCATCCAGAATTGATTCTTGACGAAAAAGCACAAAATGCCTCATGAACTTTCTGGTGGTGAACAGCAGCGTATTGCTATTGCAAGAGCTTTACTAAATCATCCAGAATTGATTCTTGCAGACGAACCTACAGGAAACCTAGACCCTGAAACTTCTAACGATATTATGAATTTATTGAAAAAAGTATCTGTAGAAAGAAATTGTGCGGTTCTGATGGCGACTCACGATTATCACATGATTCAAAATTTCCCTGGAGAAGCGATTAAATGCGAAGATGGCGGAGTTAAGGTAATGAATACCGTAGAACTTTTTGAATAAATCTTATTTTCCAAAAACGTGAAACTCTTTGGTGAGTTCTAAATATTGGTCCGAGTATTTTCTCGGACTTTTTTCTATCGTAAAATCAAGAGTTTCCAATGCTGATTTTTTCTTAGAAAATTCTAAAACATTTCGTTTTAAAACACCGTTTTCAATACCGAAAATATTTACTTTTCTTACCAAATATAAATCAAAATCTTCAGCTAAGTTTTCAAATTCTTGTGCAGATTCCGAAGGAATAATTACCGAAAAAATTCCTTCTGAAGATAAAATTTTCGAAGCTTTTTCTATTAAATTTCTAAAAGTAAGTTCTACTTGTTGTCTCGCTAAAACATCTTTCACAGAATTATTTTCCTCAAAAAAAGGTGGATTACAAACCACAAAATCATATTCTTTTTGCGATGCAAAAGTTTTAAAATCTTGATGAAAAACTTGTAATCTTTCTGAAAACGGGGAATTTTTAAAATTTTCTTGAGCCAATTTCACCGCATCTTCATTTAAATCTAAAGCAGTAATTTCAGCATTTGCATTTCGCTGAGCGAGCATTAGAGAAATCAAACCTGTTCCCGTTCCTACTTCCAAGATTTTCTGAGCGTTTTCAACTTGACACAAAGCTCCCAACAAAACACCGTCTGTTCCTACTCGGAAAACATTTTTATGCTGTAAAATATCAAATTTTTGAAATCGAAAAGGTTTCATTTTAAAGAAATTCTCAATGAGAAAAGTAAAAAAGTTAAACGTTTGTTGGAAGAATGATGGTGAATTTCGTTCCTTTTCCTTCTTCGGATTTCACAGAAATATCGCCTTTATACTCTTCTATCATTTTTTTGACCATGGTTAAACCGAGTCCCATTCCAGAATTTTTGGTCGTAAAATTAGGCTCGAAGATTTGCTCTAATTTATCTTTAGGAATACCAATTCCGTTGTCTTCTATAACGATGATGATTTTCTTATTGAAAAGTTCTGCATCTATATTGATGATGGATTTTCTTTGTTCAGAAACCGCTTGTTTTGCATTGGTAATCATATTGGTGAAAATCCTAGAAAGATAAATTCTATCCATTCTCACAGGCATCATATCTTTATTCGCATGGAAATAAATATTACCATCATCATTGAAAACTCTTACCAAATTTTCTAATTCTTCTTTTAAGTTAAAAGATTCATCATTTTTTGGCGGCAACTTGGCAAATTCTGAAAAAGCACTTGCTACAGTAGCTACTAAATCGATTTGATCAACCAAACTTCGACTTAGATTTCTGACTTTTTGATCAATTTCTGGGTCATTTTTATCAAATTTCCTCTCAAAATTCTGAATGAGCAATTTCATTGGAGTGAGCGGATTTTTTACTTCGTGAGCAACTTGTTTCGCCATTTCTCTCCACGCTTCTTCTCTTTCTTTATTAGCCAAAAGCATTTTTTGATCTTCAATTTGGTAAATCATTTTGTTATAAGATTTTACCAAACCACTTAATTCATCATTTTGAAAATACTTAATCGGTTTCATTTCTCTACCAAAAAGCGTAGTTCTGGTAATGAGTTCTGAAATTCTTGTAATCGTTTTGGTCAAATTTTTAGAAATCACCCAACTTAGCCAAATACTCAACAAAATGAGGAAAAGATTGACCAAAATAATGTACTGAACATATTTATTAAATGCACCTGCATAAATATTATCATTGTGATAAAAAGGGAAATACACAATCGCAATAGGCTCTAACATGTTATTCCTAAGAATCATATAAGAAGAGGTGACATTACTGCCCACTTTTTGATCGTATTCTTGTACATCTACTCTTTTGTCAGACTCCAAAACATTCATTAACGTTTCATGAGGAATTTTTTTCTGCGCTACAAGGTTCAGTTCCTTATTCGAAACTAAATAATTACCTTGTAAATCATAAAGAATTACATCATGTTTATTGATATCCGAAATCTCGTAAATTTCGTTTTGGAGAATATTGACTAAATCTTTGTCTTGAGTAATATTAGTATGGCTTACTGCGTAATCTAGCGTTTTCATTAATGCTTCAAACTTATTTTGCATTTCTGTAACGCTCTGTTCATCTGTAGATTTTTTGATGATAAGATAAGACATAGCTGTAGAACCTATGATACTGAAAAAACAGACTACCATAAATCCTATAAAAATTTTAGTTCTTAAGCTATAGCTATGTAATGCCATCTTTTATCTCTTCATAAGCTTGGCTACATATTTTCCAATAATATCGAATTCTAAATTTACACGGTCTCCCACTTTTAAAGTATTCATATTGGTATGTTCCCAAGTGTACGGAATTATCGCCACAGAAAACTGATTTTCTTTGCTATCAGCAACAGTCAAACTAATTCCATTTACAGTAATAGAACCTTGCGGAACTGTGGTAAAAGAACCATCTTCTTCGTAAGTAAATGTTAAATAATAACTTCCGTTAATATTTTCGATAGCAACAATTGAGCCAGTTTTATCTACATGACCTTGTACAATATGACCATCTAACCTGCCATCCATTTTCATACAACGCTCTAAGTTTACTACGCTTCCTACCTTCAATTCGCCTAAATTGGTTTTTTCTAGCGTTTCATTAATCGCTGTAACCGTGTACAAATCACCATCTATTGATTCTACAGTAAGACAACAACCATTATGCGCTAAACTCTGGTCTACTTTAAGTTCTTGTGTAAAAGGACCGCTAAAAGTAAAGACAACATTAGTCCCTTGTTTTTCCAATTTTTCTACCTTTCCTGTCGCTTCAATTATTCCTGTAAACATATTTTGTTTATATAAGTTAAAGTTTAAAAATATTAGATTAAAGATTTATAAATTAAAAATCACTAAATTTGTGACAATCTTTTTTTAAAATTCAAAGATAATTAAAAATGAATTCTAAACACCATAAAATTAAGGTAGGAATTTCAGTGGGAGATTTTAACGGAATAGGCGTAGAAATCATCCTAAAAGCACTGAAAGACAAAAACATTACTGACTTTTTCACGCCAGTAATTTTCGGGTCGGGAAAATTATTTTCTTACCAAAAAAATGTGTTTAAGATTAACACCACTTTTAATTATGTACAAATTGCTAAAGAAGCAGCAAATGGAAAACTCAACATTGTAAATCTTTGGAAAGACAATGTGAATGTAGACTTCGGGACACCCACCGAAGAATCCACTAAAATGGCTATAGATTCTCTAGAAGCCGCTACAGATGCTTTAATGAAAGGCGAAATAGATGTTTTGGTAACCGCACCAATCAATAAAGACGAGATGATGAAGCAAGGCTTCAAACATGCTGGTCATACTGGTTATTTTGAAGAAAAATTCGGCAAAAAAGGACTTATGTTTCTCGTTACAGAAAAATTAAAAGTTGCAGTTTCTACGCATCATATTCCTGTTTCAGAAATTTCTAAAAACATTTCTAAACAAAAAATAAAGGAACAAGTAAGAGTTCTTAACCAGTCATTGATTGAAGATTTCTGCATCCAAAAACCAAAAATTGCTATTCTAGGACTTAATCCTCATGCTGGAGACGGCGGTGCAATTGGCAAAGAAGAGATAGAAATTATAGAACCTGCTATCAAAGAATTATTTAATGAAGGAATTTTAGCTTTTGGCCCTTTCCCTGCAGACAGCTTCTTCCAACCAGAGAAATACAGTTCATTTGATGCTGTTCTAGCAATGTATCATGACCAAGGATTAGCTCCTTTTAAAACATTAGCTTATGAAGAAGGCGTAAATTACACTGCAGGATTGCCTTTCATAAGAACTTCGCCAGATCATGGAGTAGCGTATGACATTGCAGGTAAAAATTTAGCAGATGAGCAATCTTTTTCTGAGGCTATTTTTACAGCGATTAAAATTTTTAAAAATAGAAACGAGTATCAAGACCTCATAGAAAACCGCTTGAAACCAAGAGTTTTAGCTCACGACAATGGTATAGATGAAGATTTACCAGAAGAAAATGAATAAAACTTTTGTTATTTAAAAAAATTAACTTATTTTTGCACACCATTTTTTATGGACAAATTTAGAAATTATGACGTAGCATTTTCAGGGCTTAAGACTGGAAAGCACGAATTTAAATTTGAAGTAGAACAAGCGTTCTTTGATTTATTCGAGACTGAACAAGAGTTTTCAGGCGCTAAAATAGACGTAGATGTACTATTAGAAAAGCACTCTACCTTTTTAGATTTCCTGATTAAAATCCATGGAACAGTAAATTTAGTTTGTGACATCACCAGCGAAACATTTACTCATCCTATAGAAAACGAAATAAAATTCTTGGTAAAATTCGGAGAAGAATATGATGATAGTAATGAAGAAGTAATTACCATCCCACAAGGAGATAGTGCTTTTAACATTTCTCAGGCAAGTTACGAAGCAGTAATATTATCTATTCCTATGAAAAAAATCTCTCCTAATGTAAAAGAAGAAGATTTTGAACTCATCGAAAAATTCAGTCCCAAAGAAATTGAAGAAGAAGAAACCCACGAAATAGATCCTCGTTGGGAAGCTTTGAAAAAATTAAAAGACAAAAAATAGAAATCTTACATAAAGTTTAAAGAATTACAAAATGGCACATCCTAAAAGAAGACAGTCATCTACTAGAAGAGATAAAAGAAGAACTCACTACAAAGCTGTGGTTCCTCAATTAGCAAAAGATGCAACTACAGGTGAATTACACTTGTATCACAGAGCACATTGGCATGAAGGAAAACTATACTACAGAGGAAAAGTAGTATTAGAGAAACAAGTAGAAACTACTGAAGACTAATTAAGAAAAAGCGTAGCTTTTTTCTTTTCGATAAAAAAACCATTCTATTTATATAAAAAATTGAATGGTTTTTTGTTGTTTTATTACTATATTTGAAGCCGTAAAAAATTATATATATGGACTCTAAAGAATTATTAAATCTTATAAGATTCGTAGCAAAAGCTGGTGTTTCTGAAGTGAAATACAAAACAAAAGATTTCGAAATCAACATAAAAACTCCACTTGCTGGTAGTGAAGCAGTAAGTTATGTACCTCAACCTGTAGCTTATCAAGCTCCTGCAGCTGCTCCAGTTGCCGCACCTGCTGCTGCACCTGCTACTGAAACAAAAACTGAATCAACTTCTGATGACAGCATCACCATTAAGTCTCCTATGATTGGTACTTTCTACAGAAAACCATCTCCAGACAAAGATGTATTCGTAAATGTAGGTAGTGAAGTAAAAAATGATACAGTGGTTTGTGTAATCGAAGCAATGAAATTATTCAACCAGATTGAAGCAGAAGTTTCTGGTAAAATTGTTAAAATTTTAGTAGATGACGCTTCTCCTGTAGAATATGATCAACCATTATTCTTAGTAGACCCATCATAAGTAATTTTAAATTATAAATTATAGATTTTAAGTGAATCTTTTTCATTTTAAAATAATTTAAAATTCAAAAATTTAAAATTTAAAATTTCTAAAAAGATGTTCAAAAAAATATTAATTGCCAATCGTGGAGAGATTGCTATGAGGATTCTTCGTACTTGTAAAGAGATGGGAATCAAAACAGTAGCAGTTTACTCTACTGCAGACAAAGACAGCTTGCATGTGAGATTTGCAGACGAAGCTGTTTGTATAGGACCACCTGTAAGTAAAGATTCTTACCTTAAAATTTCTAATATCATTGCTGCTGCAGAAATTACCAATGCAGATGCTATCCATCCTGGTTACGGATTCTTATCAGAGAATGCAAATTTCTCAAGAATTTGTCAGAAAAATGGAATAAAATTCATTGGTGCCACTCCAGAGCAAATAGAAAAAATGGGAGACAAAGCTACGGCTAAATCTACCATGAAGGAAGCTGGTGTTCCTTGCGTTCCTGGTTCTGATGGCTTAGTTCCTAACTATGAAACCGCTGCTAAATTAGCCGAAGAAATTGGCTATCCTGTAATGATTAAAGCTACAGCTGGTGGTGGAGGAAAAGGAATGCGTGCTGTTTGGAAAGCTGAAAATCTAAGAGATTTATGGGATTCTGCTGTACAAGAAGCTACTGCAGCTTTCGGAAATGGAGGTATGTATATGGAAAAACTTATTGAAGAACCTAGACATATCGAAATTCAAATTGCTGGAGACCAATATGGTAAAGCTTGTCACCTTTCAGAAAGAGATTGCTCTGTTCAGAGAAGAAACCAAAAACTAACTGAAGAAACTCCATCTCCATTCATGACCGAAGAATTGAGAGAAAAAATGGGAGAAGCTGCTGTAAAAGCTGCAGAATATATTGGTTATGAAGGTGTAGGAACTATAGAATTCTTAGTAGACAAACATAGAAATTTCTATTTCATGGAAATGAATACCAGAATTCAAGTAGAACACCCTATTACTGAACAAGTAGTAGATTTTGACTTGATTAGAGAGCAAATTTTATTAGCTGCTGGTCAACCAATTTCTGGTAAAAATTACTATCCAAAATTACACTCTATAGAATGTAGAATTAATGCGGAAGATCCTTTTAATGATTTCCGTCCGAGTCCAGGAAAAATTACTGAATTGAATATTCCTGGAGGTCACGGAGTAAGAGTAGATACTCACGTTTACAAAGGATATACCATTCCTTCTAACTATGACTCTATGATTGCCAAAATCATCACTACAGCACAGACTAGAGAAGAAGCAATTGCAAAAATGAAACGTGCTTTAGAAGAATTCTATATTGAAGGTATTAAAACCACAATCCCATTCCATAGACAATTGATGGAACATCCTGATTATCTTGCAGGAAACTACACCACTAAATTTATGGAAGATTTTGTAATGGATAAATCTTACGAAAACATTATTTAAAACATTTTAAATAAATGAAAAAGTTGTCTTGAAAAAGGCAACTTTTTTTATTGAAAAATTCTAAAATTAAAATGTACATTTGTAAAAATTCAATAATACATTTATGTCTACAAAAAACGCTCAATATTATATAGATTTAGAAGATAAACATGGTGCTCACAACTATCATCCGCTTCCTGTTGTATTAGAAAAAGGTGAAGGTGTATATGTTTGGGATGTAGAAGGGAAACAATATTTTGATTTTCTATCAGCATATTCTGCAGTAAATCAAGGACATTCTCACCCAAAAATTGTAAAAGCACTTACAGAACAAGCTCAGAAACTTTCTCTTACTTCTAGAGCGTTCTACAATTCAAACTTAGGAGAATACGAGAAAAAAATCACTTCTCTTTTTGGATTTGACAAAGTTCTCCCGATGAATTCTGGTGCAGAAGCAGTAGAAACTGCCATTAAACTTGCTAGAAAATGGAGTTACGAAGTCAAAGGAATTAAAGATGGTTATGCTAAAATAATCGTTTGTGAAAACAACTTCCACGGAAGAACTACCACGATTGTTTCTTTTTCTAATGACAAAGATGCACACAATAATTACGGACCTTTTACACCCGGATTTTTAAGAATTCCATACAACGATATTGAAGCACTAGCAAAGGTTTTAGAAGATGAAGCAGAACACATCGCCGCATTTTTAGTAGAGCCTATTCAAGGAGAAGCTGGTGTATATGTTCCAGATGAAGGATATTTAAAAAATGCTTCAGAATTATGTAAAAAACATAATGTTCTTTTCATTGCAGACGAAGTTCAAACGGGTATTGCTAGAACAGGAAAATTAATCGCTTGTCATCATGAAAATGTTCAGCCAGATATTCTTATTTTAGGAAAAGCACTTTCTGGAGGAATGTATCCAGTTTCTGCTGTTTTGGCAAATGATAACATTATGCAAGTTATTCATCCTGGTCAGCATGGTTCTACTTTTGGAGGGAATCCATTAGCTTGCGCAGTTGCAGTAGCTGCCCTTGATGTAGTAGAAGAAGAAAAACTATCAGAAAGAGCAGAAGAATTAGGAAAATTTT
>OBID01000965.1_pt1 | contig 10430 bp, 10 predicted proteins | sample 1519781 | NCBI WGS metagenome assembly OBID01 (sample SAMEA3991478, study PRJEB22521) | metagenome | biome: anthropogenic terrestrial biome; feature: sewage plant; material: sludge | place: Sweden | collected 2012-09-26
GCTGGGTACCTGAGGCTGAGCCCCCCCCCGCGCACCAGGCCGCCTTCGGGCGGCTTTTTCTTTGGTACGCGGCAAGCCACGCCGCTTGGCCACCACAGGGATTGGGATGGCTGCAACACCGGCACCATTTCAGGGCTTTTCCCACATTGAGGCTGGGCATGTTGTGTGCTTGAATGACAGCGTGACCCCAACACACAGGAGCATGCAATGACCAGCCATAGCCTTGTTCCCCAAAGCGCCGCACTGCGCATTCCGGTGGCGCAGATGCGCAACGTGTTTCACCCTGGGGATGTGGAACGCAAACTGGCCCGCCTGCAGGACGCAGGCAGCCAGCGCGAATACGAAAACCTGCGTGCCGTGTACGAACGCATGCTGGAACGAGGGCCTGAACGCTTCCAGGTCAAACCATCAGGGGTGCCCGACATGAGCGGCCTGTACGAGCTGCTGCCCAACTTCACCGACGTGCTGGACGATGTGAAACGCCACGTAGCCCTGGCGCAAGACAGCAGCGATGGGCTGGAGGTGACCCCCATGCTGCTGCTGGGCCCACCCGGCATCGGCAAGACCCACTTTGCCCGCCACCTGGCCGAGTTGCTCGGCACGGGCATGAACCTGCTGCCGATGAGCTCCATGACCGCTGGCTGGCTGCTGTCGGGGTCGTCTGCACAATGGAAAGGCGCACGCCCTGGCAAGGTGTTCGAGGCCCTGGTGGAGGGCGAGTATGCCAACCCCGTCATCGTGGTGGACGAAATCGACAAGGCCAGTGGCGACGCGCAGTACGACCCGCTGGGAGCCCTGTACAGCCTGCTGGAGCACGACACCGCACAGAGCTTTACCGACGAGTTTGCCGAGGTGGCGATTGATGCCAGCCAGGTCATCTGGATCACCACGGCCAACGATGCACGCGGCATTCCCGACCCCATCCTCAACCGCATGAATGTGTTTGAGGTGGAGGCGCCCACGCTGGAGCAGGCACGCACCATTGCACTGAACCTGTACCAGGACATTCGCAACAGCCACGACTGGGGCCGCCTGCTGGACCCGGAGCCGCAGGACGATGTGCTGGACCACCTGGCCCACATGCCACCGCGCGAAATGCGCCGGGCGCTGATGACGGGCTTTGGCAATGCGCGGCTGGATCGCCGCTCGACCGTGGAGATTGCGGACCTGCCCAAAGCCGCCAACACGCGCGGGCGCATTGGCTTTGTGCAGTGAGCCGTTACGGGCAGACCCTGCGGCACTGAACGGTACAGCCCTGCCTTGAGGCGGGGCTGTACGGACAGATACACTTCATGGACCGTTGTGCCATAGCGCCACGCTCTGTCACCCTCCATGACCCAAAGCCTTTTAGTGATTGCGCTGCTGATTGCAGCGAGTGCCTTTTTCTCCATGGCAGAAATCTCGCTGGCCGCAGCCAGGCGCTTGCGCCTGCGCCAGATGGCCGACGAAGGAGACCCACGCGCTGACCTGGTGTTGCGCATTCAAGAACAGCCCGGTGACTACTTCACCGTGGTGCAAGTCGGGCAAAACGCCGTCGCCATCCTGGGCGGTATCGTGGGCGAAGGCGCCCTGAGCCCCCACTTCAGCAGTTTCTTCAGCGTCTGGATGAGCGACGCGTCTGCAAACACCGCCGGGTTCATTGCGTCGTTCCTGATCATCACATCCCTGTTCATTCTTTTTGCTGACCTGTTCCCCAAACGCCTGGGCATGGCCGAACCTGAACGGCTGGCCGTGCGCCTGGCGCGGCCCATGGCCTGGTTCATGGCGCTGCTGCGCCCGCTGGTGTGGTTCTACAGCCGGGGGGCCGATGCTTTGTTTCGGCTGCTGGGCCTGTCGTCGCTGCGCGACGATCGCATTACGTCAGACGACATCCTCGCCATGATGGAAGCCGGCGCCCGCGCGGGCGTGCTGGCCGCGCGCGAGCAGCAGGTGATCACCAATGTGTTTGAGCTGGACACCCGCACTGTCTCCAGCGCCATGTCACCCCGCGACCGGGTAGCGTTCTTTCTGCGGGACGAACCCGACTCCGTCATCCGGCTGCGCATTGCCGCCGAGCCTTTTTCGACCTACCCCGTGTGCGAGGGCGACATCGACCACGTAGTGGGCTACGTGGACGCAAAAGACCTGTTCCAGCGCGTGCTGAACAACCAACCCATCTCGCTGGCCGACGACAGCCTGGTGCGCAAGGTGCTCATCGTGCCGGACAAACTCACGCTGTCGGAAGTGCTGGAGCAGTTCCGGCAGGTGCATGAGGACTTCGCCGTCATCGTCAATGAGTACAGCCTGGTGGTGGGCGTGGTCACGCTGAACGACGTGATGAGCACGGTGATGGGGGACCTGGTGGGCGGCCCTTCGGATGAAGAGCAGATCGTACAGCGCGACGAGAACTCGTGGCTGATCGATGGCGTCACCCCCGTCAGCGACGTGGTGCGTGTGCTGGACCTGGACGAGCTGCCGCACGCGGGCGAGTACGAGACGCTGGCGGGCTTCCTGATGGTGATGCTGCGCCGCGTGCCCCGCCGGACGGACAGTGTGAGCTGGAACGGATTCAAGTTCGAGGTGCTGGACGTGGACAGCTACCGCATCGACCAGGTCATGGTGTCACGGCTGCCTTCCGCAGACAGCCCGGCCGCGTCATAAGGCGTGGGCTAGCAAGATGGATGGGCATTACTGAGGGAGCAGCGGGGTTTATGCCCCATGCCCCCCTCAGCCTCGGTGCACCTCAGCCCAGATTCGTTTTGGCTTCAAACGCCCAGTTGCGCTGGGCGGCAAACACCGCGTTGGGGTACGGCGGCTTGCCCCGGCTGCCGTTGTAGCGGCCCAGAGCCATGAACAGGTCGCCCTGCTCGCGGTCGATGTAGTGGCGCAGGATCACGCAGCCAAAGCGCAAATTGGTCTGCATGTGGAAGAGCTTTCCCGGGTCCCCATCGCCAATCACACGGGTCCAGAAGGGCATGACCTGCATGTAGCCCCGCGCACCCACGCTGGACACCGCAAACTTGCGGAACGCACTTTCGACCTGGATCAGCCCCATCACAAGGGACACGTCCAGCCCTGCACGCTTGGACTCGTACCAGACCGTCTGCAGAAAATCGCGGCGCACTTCCCAATCGGGCTTGCGGTTGCGCAGCCGGTCGCTCATCGTGCCCAGCCAGCGCAGGTAGCTCAGGCGAGACTCGGTAGAGAAGAACACGGGCTCGGGTGGTGCCTGGTTGGCGATCGCAGAACTCAGGGCAGTACGCACCGAGTCCATCAGCGGCTCTTCCAGTTGGCCGCCCGCATGGGCCTGGCCAGGCACCGCCAGCCAACCGGCAGGCGCTGCGGCCGCAATCAAGCACGCACGGCGCGAAATACCCCGCACGCCGCGCTCCAAACCGCTATCCCCTCGCACGCTGTCCACCTCCTGCGTCATACCGCCATGCGGCCTTTCACATGGGCCGCAACATCGCTCACCGCCACCTTGGTCGCAGCAGCATCGCGGCGGTGCTGGTACTCGACCACACCTTCCTTGAGGCTCTTGTCGCCAATCGTGACACGGTGGGGTACACCGATCAACTCCCAGTCGGCAAACATGGCACCGGGGCGCTCGCCGCGGTCGTCCAGCAAAACATCCACGCCCTGCGCCAGCATTTCTGCATAGAGCTTCTCGGCCGCCTGTTTCACTTCTTCGCTGCGGTCCATGCCAATGGGGCAAATCACCACGGTGAACGGAGCGATGGCGTCGGGCCAGATGATGCCGCGCTCATCATGATTTTGCTCAATGGCAGCGGCGGGCAGGCGGGTAATACCAATACCGTAGCAGCCCATTTCAAAGGGTTGCGGTTTGCCGTTCTCGTCCAGGAAGGTCGCGTTCATCGCGCGGCTGTACTTGGTGCCCAGATAGAACACATGGCCCACTTCGATGCCGCGCTCAATCGCCAGAACGCCCTTGCCATCGGGCGAGGGATCACCTGCCACCACATTGCGCAGGTCTGCCACTGCGTCCGGCTCAGGCAAATCACGGCCCCAGTTCACGCCGGTGATGTGGAAGTCCGCCTCGTTGGCACCGCACACCCAGTCGGACATCACCGCGACCTCGCGGTCGACCACGATCTTCACGGGCTTCTGCAACCCGATGGGCCCCAGGTACCCTGGCTTGCAACCAAAGTGGTCTTCAATCTCCGCCACGGTCGCGAAACGGAAGTTTTCCAGCCCGGCGACTTTGTTGACCTTGATTTCGTTCATGTCATGGTCGCCGCGCAGCAACAACAGCCAGACCTGCGTCTTCACAATTTCGCCGTGCTCATTGGTGGTGTCGGTGGCCAGCACCAGGGATTTGACGGTGCGGCTCAGGGGCAGACCCAGCAGCTCCGCCACATCGGCGCAGGTGCTCTTGCCGGGGGTGGCTGTCTTGGCCATCGCCTGGCTGGGGGAGGGACGTGGGCCCTGGGGCGCCAGGGCTTCGGCTTTTTCCATGTTGGCGGCGTAGTCGCTGCCAGGGCAGTAGACGATGGCGTCTTCCCCCGTGGCGGCAATCACCTGAAACTCTTCGCTCAAGTCACCACCGATGGCACCGCTGTCTGCGGCCACCGCGCGATAGGTCAGGCCGAACCGGTCAAAAATCCGGCGGTAGGCCTGTGCCATGACCTGGTAGCTGGCTTTGGCTGCTGTCTGGTCGCGGTCAAACGAGTAAGCATCCTTCATGATGAACTCGCGACCACGCATCAAGCCAAAGCGTGGGCGGCGCTCGTCGCGGAACTTGGTCTGGATCTGGTAGAAGTTCTTGGGCAGCTGTTTGTAGCTGCGCAGTTCTTGCCGTGCAATGTCTGTCACCACTTCTTCGCTGGTGGGTTGCACCACGAAGTCGCGGCCATGGCGGTCGCTGATGCGCAGCAACTCAGGCCCCATCTTTTCAAAGCGCCCGGTTTCCTGCCACAGCTCGGCAGGCTGAACCACCGGCATGGTGCACTCCACAGCCCCTGCCCGGTTCATTTCCTCGCGCACGATGGCTTCCACCTTGCGGATGACCCGCAACCCCATGGGCATGTAGTTATAGATGCCCGCGCCCAGCTTCTTGATCAGCCCCGCACGCATCATGAGTTTGTGACTGACCACTTCGGCGTCTGCCGGAGCTTCCTTGAGGGTGGAGATAAAGAATTGAGAGGCTTTCATCGGGGCGAATTCAGTCTATTCAGACTGGTCCTCTTGCCGGGCGCATGGCACCGTGCATAATGGACGCAGTTTAAAAATTTGGGGTTCGATTATGCTTGACCGGGACGGCTTTCGGCCGAACGTCGGCATCATCCTGCTCAACCAAAAGAACCAAGTGTTCTGGGGCAAGCGGATCCGCACCCACAGCTGGCAGTTTCCACAAGGCGGTATCGACCGGGGTGAAACCCCCGAACAGGCCATGTTCCGGGAATTGCACGAAGAGGTAGGATTATTGCCCAACCACGTCCGCTTGGTAGCCCGCACAAGGGATTGGTTGCGCTATGAGGTGCCTGACCGGTATATCCGCCGCGATGCACGCGGTCACTACAAAGGCCAGAAACAAATCTGGTATCTGCTGCAACTGGTCGGTCACGACTGGGATTTGAATCTGCGCGCCACCAACCATCCAGAGTTCGACGCCTGGCGTTGGAACGACTACTGGGTGCCTCTCGACGTGGTTGTTGAGTTCAAGCGTGGCGTCTATGAAATGGCATTGACGGAGTTGGCCAGGTACTTGCCGCGGCAGGACCAGCGCAACCGGTATTTGCGCAGCGGAATGCGTGCTCGCGACGGGGAACACGCACATGGCAACGCGCATGCAGCGCCCGCGCTGCGCACCGGATCCATGCTGCTCCACCCCGCGATGGAACTCCCCCCTGGGGCGAGCTTCGATCCAGACCCACAAAACAGCCTGGCGGTGGAGGCAGCTCACTCAGCCACCAAGCCAGAAGCAGGAAGCACTTAGCGAAGCGGCAACCCGCCGGAACTCAATCACGAAAAAGCCGATGCCAGAGCAAACTCCGGCATCGGCTTTTTTCATGCGAATGATTTGGATCGGTTAATAACTCAGCGAGGCCGAACTCGACAGGCGCTCGGGAGCAACCAGAGCAGAAACCATCAGGCGAGACAACGGTTCCCCGGAGCTTCGTTGGCTGCTTTTAAGCAACCGACAACACCAAGTTGTCCCTGTGAACCATCTCGGTTTCAGCCGTGTAGCCGAGCAGCTTTTCAAACTCAGACGAAGGCTTGCGACATAGCAAGCGCGCCTCTGCGGCAGCATAGTTGGCCAACCCACGGGCAATCTCCGCTCCGGCTTCGTCACGCACTGCAATGACGTCACCCCGCGAGAAATCTCCTTCGACCGCAGTCATTCCGATCGGCAGCAGGCTTTTGCCCTCTTCCCTCAGTTTGGCGGCAGCACCGGCATCAACAGTCACAGCACCACGCAACTGCAGGTGATCGGCCATCCATTGCTTGCGCGCCTGCTTTTTCTGCGTTTGCGCGATCAGCAAGGTGCCCAGTGCCTGGCCATCCACCAATCGCACCAGCACATCCGGCTCTCGCCCCCACGCAATCACGGTGGATGCACCGGAACCGGCTGCACGCTTGGCAGCCAGGATCTTGGTAATCATGCCGCCCTTGCCGATACTGGACCCAGCCCCACCTGCCATGGCTTCCAGCGCAGGATCGCCCGCATTGGCCTCGTGCACGAACTGCGCAGCCGGATCACGACGCGGGTCTGCGGTGTACAAGCCCTTCTGGTCGGTCAGGATCACGAGAGCATCCGCCTCGACCAGATTGGCAACCAAGGCACCCAGCGTGTCGTTGTCGCCAAACTTGATTTCGTCGGTCACGACCGTGTCGTTCTCATTGATCACAGGCACCACCCCCAAACGCAGCAGCGTCAACAGGGTGGAACGCGCATTCAGATAGCGCTCACGATCAGCCAAGTCGGCATGGGTGAGGAGCACCTGGGCGCTGCCCATGCCTTGCTCCCGCAACTTGGTTTCATACATCTGGGCCAACCCCATTTGGCCCACCGCAGCAGCCGCTTGCAGTTCGTGAATCTCTTGCGGACGGGCTACCCACCCCAGCCGCTTCATACCCTCAGCAATAGCCCCACTGGAGACCATGACCACTTCGCGCGGCACGCCTCCATCCCCTCGCACCAACGCAGCCAACTGGCGGCTCCATTCACCAATGGCGGCCTCGTCCAGGCCACGCCCTTCGTTTGTCACCAGACTGGAACCCACCTTGACCACGATGCGGCGGGCATCTCGCAATACGCTAGAAACCATGTTAAGGGTCTTTTTATGAGTAGACGCTTATGCAGCAAGCGCCAGCAGCTATTATTTTTATAGCAATTAAAGAGGCGAATCACCAGCAAAGCGTGGATCCACTTCCACAGGGGCGTTTTCCACCCTCTGCTCGCTTTGTACATGACGGTAGATGGCATGGATCAGTGCCTCGCAGCCCTCACGGGTCAGCGCTGAAATTTCAAACACCGGCCCCTTCCATTTGAAGCGCTTCACGAAATCCTTGACCCGCGCTTCGCGCTCCTCTACGGGCACCATGTCGAGCTTGTTCAACACCAGCCAGCGGGGCTTTTCATACAGTTGGGTGTCGTATTTTTTGAGCTCGCCCACAATGGCCTTGGCCTGCGCCACAGGATCAATGGCGTCGTCAAACGGGGCCATATCCACGATGTGCAGTAACAGGCGCGTTCTCTGCAAATGGCGCAGAAACTGGTGACCCAGACCCGCGCCTTCGGAGGCGCCTTCAATCAAGCCAGGGATATCCGCCACCACAAAGCTCTGCTCCGGCCCCACCCGCACGACGCCCAAATTGGGGTGCAGTGTGGTGAAGGGGTAGTCCGCAATCTTGGGGCGAGCATTGGACACCGCTGTGATGAACGTCGACTTGCCCGCATTGGGCATGCCCAGCAGGCCGACGTCAGCCAGCACCTTGAGTTCCAGCTTGAGGTTCTTGCGTTCACCCGGCCAGCCTGGCGTTTTTTGACGCGGGGCACGGTTGATAGCGCTCTTGAAGCGCAAGTTTCCGAAGCCACCATCGCCTCCTTTGGCGATGGTGATGACCTCTCCGGGGGTGAGCAGTTCATACAGCACCTCGCCCGTCTCGGCATCAGAAATGATGGTCCCCACCGGCATTTTCAGCGTGATGTCTTCGCCAGCGGCACCAAACATATCGGAGCCCATTCCGTGCTCACCGCGCTTGGCCTCATGGCGACGGGAGTATCGAAAATCCACCAAAGTGTTCAGATTCGGGTCTGCCACGGCAAACACATGCCCCCCACGCCCGCCATCCCCACCATTGGGCCCACCGAATTCCTTGTATTTTTCGTGGCGAAAAGACACGCAGCCATTGCCGCCATCACCTGCGGCAATGTCAATATAGGCTTCGTCGACGAACTTCATGGGGTATCCAATTTACAAAAGAGGCGCGAAAGGCAGACGGTGATTTCTCATCGGCATCTGGAGTGACTAGAACTTCACTCCACCAACGAACCCCACCTGCGCTCACCCGGAGTCAGAAATGCTCAGCACTTCAGACCACTAACGGCCTGCTCTGGCCGAAAAATCCACATATTGCCAGAACCAGCAACCGCAGAACATAAACGACAAAGCCCCGGCAATGCGGGGCTTTGGATTCAACCAGAGGCAAACCTCAGGCTGGAGTCACATTGACAGTGTGCTTGGACAGTGCGCCCTTGGTGCCGAACGACACGTGGCCGTCAACCAAAGCAAACAGGGTGTGGTCCTTGCCCACGCCGACGTTGTTGCCGGGGTGGAAGCGTGTACCGCGCTGACGCACGATGATGGAACCAGCGCTGATCAATTCACCGCCGAAGGCCTTGACACCCAGCATCTTTGGCTTGGAATCACGACCGTTTCGCGTAGAGCCGCCGCCTTTTTTCTGTGCCATGACATCGACTCCTTATTAGGCAGCAATCGCACCGATTTGCAGCTCAGTGAACTGCTGGCGATGGCCTTGGCGTTTCTGATAGTGCTTGCGACGGCGCATCTTGAAGATGTGCACTTTGTCGTGCTTGCCGTGCGCCACAACGGTGGCTTTCACGGTTGCGCCGGACACCAGGGGAGTACCCACCTTCAGTTCAGCGCCGTTGCCGACAGCCAGAACCTGGTCGATCACAATTTCCTGGCCTACGTCCGCAGCAATCTGTTCTACTTTAATTTTTTCGCCGGAAGCAACGCGATACTGCTTGCCGCCGGTTTTTATGACCGCGTACATGTGAACCTCTTGAATTGAGTTCCGCAAACCAATTTTTGCAGAGCCGCAGATTATGCCACAGCACCCCAAAAAAGGCTAGCTCAACGCCGAGGAGGCACTCCTGACCAACGCTTCATTCCTATAATCCGGGGAACTTTGGTAGCCGCTATCTTGACTGATCACCTCTCCTCCACAGCCTCCTCGCCCCTCTCGCTAATCGCAGAGGACATGCGTGAAGTTGATATCGTCATCGGGCAACGCCTGACATCCACAGTCCCGCTGGTAGGCCAGGTCGCCCAATACATCATTGCAGCAGGCGGCAAACGACTGCGCCCAGCCCTTTTGCTCATGGTGTGCGGAGCATTGAACTACCAAGGCTCACATCGCCACACCTTGGCAGCTGTGGTCGAGCTCATTCACACAGCAACCCTGCTGCATGATGACGTGGTCGACGCATCCACGCTGCGCAGAGGCAGAGCCACAGCCAACGAAACGTTTGGCAACCCAGCCAGTGTTCTGGTTGGAGATTTTCTCCACACCCGCTCCTTCCAAATGATGGTTGAGACAGGCAGCATGAGGGTGATGGAAATCTTGTCAGAGGCTACCAACATCATCGCCGAGGGCGAAGTCCTGCAATTGATGAACATGCACGACGCCTCCTTGAGCGAAGCGGATTACCTCAAAGTGATTCGCTCCAAAACCGCAAAGCTCTTTGAAGCCAGCGCGCGACTGGGAGCCGTACTGGCAAACTCACCACCAGCCATCGAGGAAGCATGTGCCACCTATGGGCAAGCACTGGGCACCGCATTCCAGATCATTGACGATGTTCTCGATTACGCGGGGAATGCAGTCGAAATGGGCAAGAATTTGGGCGATGATCTACGAGAGGGGAAAGCCACCTTGCCTCTGATCGCCGCCATGGAGCGCGGCACCCCTCAGCAAGCGGCCGTGATTCGCAGCGCGATTGAACAGGGCTCCACAGAGGAACTGGCAAAAATCATCGAAATCGTCCAGCAAACAGGCGCGCTTGAGATTGCAAGGTCTGCTGCAACCCAAGAAGCAAACCGCGCGATAGACGCCATTAAGCTACTTCCGGAGACCGAATTTGCTGCTGCAATGCGAGTGCTCGCCAGTCAACTGACAGACAGGCGAACTTAGCGCCATGCAAGTCTAGACACAACCTTAACTGCGCATGGATTGCAGTACCAAGT
>OBID01000968.1_pt1 | contig 10413 bp, 10 predicted proteins | sample 1519781 | NCBI WGS metagenome assembly OBID01 (sample SAMEA3991478, study PRJEB22521) | metagenome | biome: anthropogenic terrestrial biome; feature: sewage plant; material: sludge | place: Sweden | collected 2012-09-26
AGGGGCGGCGGCTTCGGCCGGGGTGTTGGCCGGAACACCGGCCTTGGTTTCGGCTTTGTTATCGGAGCCGGATTTTTTCAGGAAACTGAACATGGGGATGGTGGTCTCAAGCCTTGCTGACAGGCGGGCGGCAAGCCGTTAAGATGCCGTCCGGTTCGATGCAAAATCAGCCCCGAATTCTAGCAGAAAGCCCCGTCTCCCCATGCGCCTCAAATACCTGCTCTCCGTTTTGCTCGCTGCCGGGCTGTCGACCGCAGCATTCGCCAACCCGTACGAAATGACGCTCAAGAACGGCATGCGCGTCATCGTCAAGGAAGATCGCCGCGCGCCAACCGCCGTGCAGATGGTCTGGTACCGCATCGGCAGCACCGACGAGGTCGATGGCGCCTCCGGTGTCGCCCACGTGCTCGAGCACATGATGTTCAAGGGCACACCGAACGTCGGCCCCGGGGAATTCAACAAACGGGTAGCAGCGGCCGGCGGGCGCGACAATGCGTTCACGAGCCGCGACTACACGGCCTACTTCCAGCAGGTGCCGAAGGAAAAACTGGAGGACGTGATGCAACTCGAAGCCGACCGCATGCGCCACCTCACCGTGGACGCCAAGGAGTTTGCACAGGAAATCAAGGTTGTCATGGAAGAGCGTCGCATGCGTACCGACGACAACCCGCAATCCAAGCTCTTCGAGCAGATGAACGCCGTCGCCTTCCAGGCGCATCCCTACCGCCGCCCGATCATCGGCTGGATGAACGACCTCGAAACAATGACTGCCGCCGACGCCAAGGCCTGGTACGACACGTGGTACGTGCCGAACAACGCCTACGCCATCATCACCGGCGACGTGAACCACAAGGAAGTGTTCGCACTGGCTGAAAAATATTACGCACCACTCGAAGGGCGCCCCCTGCCGGTACGCAAGCAGCAGGTCGAACCGGCCCAGGAAGGTACGCGCAAGGTCACCGTCAAGGCGCCGGCCGAATTGCCGGTGCTCATCATGGGCTACAAGGCGCCCATCCTGCGCGACATCGAGAAGGACAGCGACCCCTACGCGCTGGAAATGCTCGCCTCCATCCTCGACGGTCACGACGCCGCCCGTTTCAACAAGAAACTGGTTCGCGAAGACAAGGTCGCACTCTCCGCCGGCATCGATTACGACGCCACGGCGCGAGGGCCCGGCATGATCTACCTGCACGGCTCGCCGTCGGAGGGCAAAACAGTGGGCGATCTCGAAGCCGCGCTGCGCACCGAAATCGCCCGCGTCCAGAAGGAAGGCATCAGCGAACAGGAACTCAAGCGCGCCAAGGCGCAGTTGATTGCCGGCCAGGTTTACAAGCTCGACTCGATGTTCGGCCAGGCCATGGAAATCGGCCAGATCGAAGCCGTCGGCCTGCCCTACCAGAAGCTCGACCGCATGCTCGACAAGTTGCAAAAAGTGACCGCCGCCGACATTCAGTCCGTGGCCAAAAAATATTTCAACGACGATGCGCTGACCATCGGCGTTCTCGACCCACAACCGCTGGACAGCAAGCCGCGCCGCCCGGCAGCTGCCTCTCGCCACTGAGTACGGGGACGTGATGGCCTTACCCTGGAAGACGATTCTCACCAACGTGCCGTGGAGCGACGTGCTCGGCAAGGCACCCATCATCGCCGATAGCGCAAAAAAGCTGTGGAAAGGCATGGGCCGCAAGAATGGCGACGGCACGAGCGCCGAGCAGGAGATCAGCGTCCCGCCCGATGCCGACCTGGCAACCCGCTTCGCCGCGCTGGAAGCCAGCCAGCGAAAACAACGTACCCAGATTCTCGCCGCCGGCGAACTGATCCAGGCGCTGAGCGAACAGAACGCCCAGCTTGCGGGGCAACTCGACACATTGCGCCGCCGCACCCGGCGTCAGACCTGGATACTTGCCGTTACCGCGCTCACCGCCGGGCTGTCGCTCGCACTCGCCCTGCAGCCGAAATTATTGGAGTTTTTGGCATGAAAAGACTGTTGACCGCAGCAATCGCCCTGTTCATCTCGCAAGCTGTGCTGGCCGGCGTCAAGATCGAGCACTGGGTTACGCCCTCCGGCGCCCGCGTCCAGTTCGTCGAAAGCCGTGTCCTGCCGATGCTCGACGTGCAGGTTGATTTTGCCGCCGGCTCGATGTTCGACCCCGAGGGCAAATCCGGCCTCGCCGCACTGACCCGCGGCGCCCTCGACCTTGGTGCCGGCAAGTTCGACGAAACCGCCATTGCCGAGCAGATGGCCGACATCGGCGCCAGCCTGGCCGGCGGCGCGGACACCGACCGCGCCAACGTCTCGCTGCGCACCCTGTCCGCCAAGGACAAACGGGAACCGGCGCTGAACATCCTCAAGGCCGTGCTGCATGCCCCGCTCTTCGATGCGGCTATTTTCGAGCGCGAAAAGGCGCGCACCATCGCCGGTCTCAAGGAAGCGATGACCCGCCCCGACAGCATCGCCGGTAAGGCGTTCTGGGCAGCGATGTACCCGAACCACCCCTACGGTCGCCAGGCGACACCCGAAAGCGTTGCCGCACTGAGCCGCGACGATCTCGCCGCCCATCACGCCCGCTACTACAACGCGGCCAATGCCAGCATCTCGCTGGTGGGCGACATTTCGCGTGCCGAAGCCGAGATGATCGCCGAAGCCATCGCCGCCGGCCTGCCCAAGGGCGAGGCTGCAAAGCTGCCGGCCGCGCCGGAAAAGCCGAAATGGAGCCTGACCCAGCTCGCCCACCCGGCCAGCCAGGCCCACGTTTACATCGGCTTGCCCGCAATCGAGCGCGGCAATCCGGATTTCTTCCCGTTGCTCGTCGGCAACTACACGCTGGGCGGCGGCGGCTTCGTCTCGCGCCTCATGAAAGAAGTTCGCGACAAACGCGGCTATGCCTACAGCGTCTACAGCTATTTCGCCCCGCTCAAGCAGACCGGCCCCTTCCAGATCGGCCTGCAAACCAAGCGCTCGCAGGCCAGGGATGCCCTGAAGGTGACGCGCGAAGTACTCACTGATTTCCTCAAGGATGGCCCGAGCGACGACGAACTGGCAGCTGCCAAAGCCAACCTGACCGGCAGCTTCCCGCTACGCCTGGACAGCAACAAGAAGATTCTCGACAACGTTGCCAACATCGGCTTCTACGGCCTGCCGCTTGATTACCTCGATCAGTATCAGGCCAAGGTTCAGGAAGTGACAGCCGACGACGTCCGCAAGGCTTTCGCCCGCCGGGTCCGTCCCGAAAACCTCATCACGGTGACGGTGGCGGCTGATTGAACTCGGTTCGCATCATCGGCGGCGACTATCGCCGCCGCGTCCTCAAGTTTCCGGATAGCGAAGGCCTGCGGCCGACACCGGACCGCGTGCGCGAAACCCTGTTCAACTGGCTGGGTCAGGAGCTTGACGGCTTGCACTGCCTCGACCTGTTCGCCGGCAGCGGCGCCCTTGGTTTCGAAGCGGCATCGCGGGGTGCAGCCCGTGTCGTGATGATCGAGCAGGCGCCCAAGGTGCTCGCGGCGTTGCGTGAAAACCACGAAATGCTGGATAAACCGGGAACGATGGAGATCATTCGCGCGGATGCGCTACAATATTTGGCCTCGACGAAAGCAAAATTTGACCTGATCTTCCTCGATCCACCCTACAAAAAAGGCTGGATTGCCCGCCTGGAGCCACTCCTTCCCGGCGTACTGAACGAAGACGCAGCGATATACGTCGAAGCAGAACATCAAATCGAATCGCTTGGCGATTGGCGCGCTGTGCGCCATGGTCGAGCGGGTGAAGTCCACTATCAACTGCTGCGGCGAGACACGGGCGGAAAAACAGCTTGAACAAACTCAATCATCGCGTTGCCATCTATCCGGGCACTTTCGACCCGATCACCCGGGGCCACGAGGATCTCGTCCGCCGCGCGTCTACGCTGTTCGACAAGCTGATCCTGGCCATTGCCGAAAGCCCGTCAAAGCAGCCACGCTTCCCGCTGGCCGAGCGTGTCGAGATGGCCACCGAAATTCTTGGCGACGTCAAGAATGTCGAAATTGTTGGCTTCAACTCGCTGCTCATGAACTTCGTTCACGAAAAGGAAGCCAAGGTCGTCGTACGGGGTCTGCGGGCCGTTTCCGACTTCGAATACGAATTTCAGATGGCCGGAATGAACCGCAGCGTCTATCCGGAGGTCGAAACCGTGTTTCTGACCCCGGGAGAGCAATACATGTTTATCTCCGCTACCATGGTGCGTGAAATTGCGCGACTGGGTGGCGATGTCAGCAAATTTGTGCAACCTTGTGTCGAAAAGCGCCTGCGGGCGAAAACCACAGCTTAACCGAGAGAGGAACAACAGCTATGTCTCTGATAATTACCGACGAGTGCATCAACTGCGATGTGTGCGAACCGGAGTGCCCGAACGAGGCCATCTCCCAGGGCGAGGAAATTTACGTCATCGACCCGAACAAGTGCACCGAGTGCGTCGGCCACTACGACGAACCGCAGTGCGTTCAGGTCTGCCCGGTGGATTGCATCCCCAAGGATGAGGCCCATGTCGAAAACGAAGACATGCTGTGGGTCAAGTACGAAAAGCTGACCGGCAACAAACGCGCCTGAGCTTTTCAGTGTCCCAGCAAAAAGCCCGCGAGATTCGCGGGCTTTTTGTTTTCGATTTCAGGCCATTTTTCCGGTTGACGGTGCGATCAGCGTTGCGCTCAAAACGCGATTGCTCAGGCAGCCTCAGCCTGTAACGCCCGGCTATCCAGCGGCACCAGCATGTCCTGAACGCGCCCGACAATTTCTTCCAGAGCTTCGATCTGCTGCAGCAGGTTTTGCTCCACACCATCGAGTTCGGCAATACGATCTTCCAGCGTATCAGTAGCCTGGTGAATGCGCTTGATGCTTTCCAGACGCCGCTTGAGCTGGATCTGGTGTTCGCGAACCTGGGTTTCCATCGGCGCCATGATGGCCCGCAACCACACTTCGGCGTCGCGGTTGGCATGCTCGAAAGCACGCCGTACCTGCGTAGCCACTTCCTCGAAGAATTTCTGCGTGATGTTCTTCTTGTCGTGGGTCAGCAGGCTGACCATCGTGTTCAGATGGTCGTCACACCAGGCTTGCAGGCGATCCAGTTCCTTCTCGTAGCGGAGCAGCGAGAAAGTGGTCGGCGAGCCAAGCTTGAGACCGTGCTCGATGGCAAATTTCTTGTAGACCGACTCCATCATTGCCAGAATTTCGCCGATTTCGCTGTTTGACTTGGCCAGCGCCGTGCGCGAACCGGTAAAGAAACCGGCCATGGCATCGGAAAGGGTCTTGGAAAAAGCCGCTTCGAGCATGGTTTCGCGCGTTTCGTGCGTCAATTGGCGCAGAACGTCGAGACCAAGGTGGCTGAACAGATTGTTGGTCAATGTCGAAAAGACACTGCGCACGGCGTAGTACCGCTGCAGACCGGACTCGAATTCGTCCTTCTCCGCCCGAACCTTGCCCATCATGTACTCGACGACGCCCTTGTTCTTGCCACGCAGCTCGGTCAACTCCGTCAGTTGCTCGCGCAGGCCAAGCAGGCGGGTGTCGAGCAGACTGCGCACGCGCTGGCTGACATCGCCAAACTCGCTTTCGGTGTTGTCGCAAACGATGTCACGCTTGGCCGGAATCAGTTCTTCGGACAGCGCCGCTTCAAGCAAGGGCAGGCGGCTTCGTTCGAGCAAGGCCTCGTCGCCGTTGATCTTGGCAACCAGTCCCTTCTGCGCCGAAACCGGGAAAATCTGGCTGGCCGGCAAGTCAAGGATGGCTGAACTGGAGTCGACCTGGCGCTGGATCTCGGCGTCGATTTCCTCGGCGGTTTTCAACTCGTCCCACTGGCCGTCAATCTTGTTGAGGACGACCATCCGGCCACGCTTGGCCATGCCGCCGCCGCAAATGTGCTCACGCCAGATGGCCAGATCCGATTGGGTAACACCTGTATCAACGGCCAGAATGAACAACACGGCGTGGGCGTTGGGCAGCAGCGAGAGGGTCAATTCCGGTTCGGCGCCAATGGCATTGAGGCCCGGCGTGTCGAGAATGACCAGCCCCTGCTTGAGCAGCGGATGCGGGAAGTTGATCATGGCGTGCCGCCAGCGCGGCACCTCAACCAGGCCATCCTCACCAATCACATAAAGATCAATCTGTCCCTGGCCAACCTCGAAGCCGAGGCGGCCGGCTTCTTCGGGCGTTACGCGCGTTGTTTCGCTGACATGACGCAGCGCGTCCTGCATCGCTTCCGGCGACTCGGTATTGAGCGAAACCTTCGTCCATTCGTCGACAAAACGCTTGTATTCACTGACGCTGGAATTGGAGGCACGCGTCTGGATTGGCAACAATTCGATGCACGGCAGCTTGTTTCCGTCGAACAGCAACTCGGTCGGGCACATGGTGGTACGGCCAGCGGACGATGGCAGCATCCGGTTGCCGTAATCAGCAAAGAAAATGGCGTTGATCAGTTCTGACTTGCCACGCGAGAACTCGGCAACGAACGCCACATTGAGGCGATCTTCGCGCAATCGTTCGAGCAATTGCGTCAAACGCAGGTCGGTCTGGGCATCGGACAACTCGTTGTTAGTCAGCCAGCCCTGAAGCTCAGCGATATAGGTAGCCAGGCGAGAACGCCAGGCGGTATAGGCAGCGAATTGGTTGGCGAGCGACATGAAGCACCCTTCCTGAGCAGTCGGAAACTTCAATTTAGCATAAATTCATAGACTTGCAGTAGCTTTTTAATGCTGACAACCAGCACAGTAATAGGTGCTGCGTCCGGCCTGCCGTACCTGCCGGACGAGGCCGCCACAACGCAGGCAAGGCAAACCGGCACGGTCGTACACGCCAGCCTGAATCTGGAAGCAGCCGGCGCCCCCGTCGCTGTGCACATAATCGCGGATGCTGCTGCCGCCAGCCGCAATGGCATCCGACAAGGTTTCACGGATGGCCGGCACGAGCAGCCCATAGCGCGCCCGACTGATGCGGTTGGCTGCCCGCAGCGGCGAAATACCGGCGCGGAAGAGGCTCTCCGACGCGTAGATATTGCCGATACCGACCACCAGATGGCTGTCCATCAGCGTCGGCTTGATCGGCCCGCTGCGTTTCGAAATTGCCGAAAAAAGCCAGTTGACCGTGAAATCGTCCGACAAGGGCTCCATACCCTGCGTCGCCAGCAAGGGATGCAACCCAGCAGCCTCAGGTGGCCCCGGCTGCCAGAGTACGGCGCCAAAGCGGCGTGGGTCAGCCAGGCGCAAAATCAGATTGCTCAGAACCAGATCGAAATGATCGTGCTTGGCAGGCGGCAGGTCGCGCGGCACGAAGCGCAGGTTGCCCGACATCCCGAGATGGATGATCAGGGTCCCCTCTACGCCCTCCCGTTCGCAGTCGATCAACAGGTACTTGGCGCGGCGGCGAACAGCGACGATGCGACACCCCGGCAACAACGCAATCAACTCGCGCGGGATCTCATGACGCAGCTTCGGTGCGCGAATAACCACGCCCCTGATCTGCGCCCCTTCGAGCTCGGGCGCCAAGCCGCGACGACAGACCTCCACCTCCGGCAATTCCGGCATTGCTTGTTCCTCCGGGCAAACCCAAATAACATCACAAACTTATTGGATTCTATGCGTTCCAATAGGCAATTCTCGCGCAAACCTTGATCGAAAGCCGTCCATGCAATTGAAGCGAATCGCTGCCGCCCTTACCGTCGCCCTGGGATTGACCCACGGCGGATACGTCCAGGCTGCCGGCGAAGCCCCTGCCAAGCCTGCCGGCAAGCGGCAGAGCACTCAGGCGGCCTCGGAAGACCTGCTGGCCCGCACCGTCTTCCAGGCACTGGTCGGTGAATTCGCCCTGCAGCGCGGCGACACGAAACTGGGCTCCGACGCCTGGGCCGATCTCGCCGTTCGCACCCGCGACCCGAAAGTGCTCGCCAGGGCCACGGAAGTCGCCGGCTTTGCGCGCCAGTTCGACCGAGCGCTTGAGTTGTCGAAGCTCTGGCTCGAAGTTGAGCCCGACTCAGCCAAAGCCCGGCAATCCCAATCCTCCCTGTTGATCCTTTCCAACCGCATCGAGGAACTCGCACCACAACTCTCTGCCCTACTCGCGCAGGACAAGCCCAATCTTGCCAACAACCTGATGCACCTCAACCGCATGCTGGCCCGGCACACCGACAAGAAAGCAGTCCAATCGCTGGTAGACCGCCTCGCCACACCCTACGGCGACATGCCGGAGGCCCATTTCGCCATGGCCCAGGCGGCAGCCAATGCCAACGACAACCTGCGCGCCCTGAACGAAACCGAAAAATCCCTGCAACTCCGCCCTGACTGGGAGAGTGCCGCCCTCGCCAGAGCCCAGCTGCAGGCCCAGCGTTCCGCCCAGACCGCCATCGACAGCCTGAACAGTTTCGTCAACGCCAACCCGAGCGCTCGTGACGCCCGCCTGGCTCTGGCCCGCCTGCTCATCACAGAGAAACGCTACGACGATGCACGACGTCATTTCGACCGTCTGATCAAGGACAACCCGGACAATCCGGACGTCATCTATCCGGTCGCCATGCTCGCCCTGCAGCAAGGCGACACAACCACTGGCCGCACCCAGCTCGAGCATCTGCTGACGACCGATTTCGCCGACAAGAGCACCATTCATTTCTTCCTCGGCCAACTCGACCAGGAACAGAACAAGACGGAAGCCGCTGCGGAGCATTACCGGCAGGTTATTGCCGGCGATCAATACATTTCAGCCCGCTCCCGGCTGGCACAGATCCTCCTGCAACAGGGCAAAACCAACGAAGCCCGCGAACTGTTGCGCAACACGCGCGGCAACACGGCTGCTGAAAGAGCCCAGCTCGTTCTCGCCGAGTCCCAGATATTGCGCGAAGCGGGCCGCCACAACGACGCCTACATCGCGCTCGACAGTGCGCTGACCTCCCAGCCAGATAACCCGGAATTGCTCTACGAAGCCGCCCTGACGGCGGAGCGCATCGGCAAGCCCGAAATCCTCGAAACCCACCTCAAGCACCTGCTGGCGATCAAGCCGGACCATGCCCATGCCCTCAACGCGCTTGGCTACTCGTGGACCGAACGCAACATCCGCCTGCCGGAAGCCCAAGAACTGATCACCAAAGCACTCAACCTGACGCCGGAAGACCCCTTCATCATGGACAGCATGGGCTGGGTGCTCTACCGTCAGGGCAAGCTGCCGGAAGCGCTGCAGACGCTCGAGCGAGCCTATCGCATCAGGGCTGACCCGGAAATTGCAGCCCACCTCGGCGAAGTTCTCTGGACGATGAACCGCAAGGACGATGCCCGCCGTATCCTGCAGGAAGCAAGCAAAGCCCACCCGGGCAATGAAGTCCTGAGCACTACCGTCAAGAAATTCGCGCTTTGATATTACGTTTCGCCCTGCTGCTGGCGGCCAGCCTGCTGACCGCTTGCGCCAGCACGCCACCAGCGCAAATGCTTGCTCGGGACCAGCTGCGCAACTTTGCGCTGGAAGGCCGCTTCGCGTTGCGCGTCACGCTCCCCGGTCAGGCCGTGCAAAATTCCGGTGGCCGTCTGGCCTGGACGCACGAGAACCGCAGCGACCGCGTACTGCTCTCCAGTCCGCTCGGCTATGGCCTCGCCGAGATTGAAACAAGCCCCGAAATTTCCCGGCTACGCACCGCCGACGGCAAGATGCGCGAATCGACCGACCCCGACGCCCTGATCGAAGAGGTCACCGGCCAGCGCCTGCCGATCAGCCGCCTGCCCGCCTGGCTACTCGGCCGCTCGGGCGGCAAGGCGAGGATCGAACCCGACGACCTCGGCCGCCCGCTTCGCCTGAGCGAAGATGGATGGCAAGTCGATTACAGCTTCGAGGATGACAGCCTTGGGGCATTGCCTACCCGGCTGACCCTGTCGCGCAATGGCGAAATCGAGCTTCGCCTGCGCATCGAGGAATGGAAGGAAACGCCGTGAGCAACTGGAACTGGGACAGCAGCTGGCCTGCCCCGGCCAAACTCAATCTCTTCCTGCATGTCGTCGGCCGGCGGGCCGATGGCTATCACCTCCTGCAAACCATCTTCCGCTTCATTGATCGCGCCGATACGCTGCATTTCGAACCGCGCAGCGATGGTCAAATCGTACTCGCCACGCCGATTCCCGGCGTCCCGGCCGACAGCGACCTGACCGTGCGAGCCGCCCGCCAGCTTCAGACGGCAGCAGGCTGTCAGCAAGGCGCGACCATTCACCTCAACAAGCAATTGCCGATGGGCGGCGGCCTGGGCGGCGGCTCATCCGATGCCGCCACGGTACTGCTCGCCCTCAACCATTTGTGGCAAACCGGCCTGAGCCGGCCAGCGCTGGAAAAACTCGGTCTCACGCTCGGCGCCGATGTCCCGGTCTTCGTGCATGGCCGCAACACCTTTGCCGAGGGCGTTGGCGAAGCCTTTA
>OBID01000971.1_pt1 | contig 10409 bp, 9 predicted proteins | sample 1519781 | NCBI WGS metagenome assembly OBID01 (sample SAMEA3991478, study PRJEB22521) | metagenome | biome: anthropogenic terrestrial biome; feature: sewage plant; material: sludge | place: Sweden | collected 2012-09-26
GGTCTGGAAATCGGGCAGCGTTTCAGGGTCGGGGATATCGGTGGGCATCGGCATCTGGTGGTCGTAGCCCTCCTCGGCAGTTTGAAACGAGGCGCTGAGGCCAAAGATGGGTCTCCCGTGCTGGATGGCGATCACTCGGCGCGTCTCGAAACTCTTCGCCTGTCGAATTCGCTCAACCTCATACAGAATCGGCGCTGTTGGATCACCGGCGTGCAGGAAGTAGGAATGAAGTGAATGGACTGACTTGTCGGGCACTGTTCGGGTGGCCGCTACGAGGGCTTGGCCTGCAACCTGGCCTCCAAAGACGCGCTGCCGATCTTCATCCGGGGAGGATCCTCGAAAGATGTTCACTTCAATCTGCTCTAGATCGAGCAGCGTGATCAGGTCGTCGACGGCTTGTTGGTCCATGCCCCCATTCTGCCCCGGCGAGAGGTGGCGCGGGTCAACAGAAGTGGGACCCATAACTCAGCGGCAGATAGGCTCCCTCAGTGGATCTCAACCCTATGGTGCTTCGTGAGCACCTTCGCTCCGAAGAAGGCCGCAAGCAGCTTCGTTACGCCGCGGTCTCACTCGTGTTTGTTCCCTTGGGGCAAGTCTTTGTGCAGTTCTTTCACTGGACAACGACATGGCCCAACTATCAGTCGATTCTGGTGACGGCATGTCTGCTCACCATTCCTAACTACTTTGCGAACAAGCTCTACGTCTGGAAAGACACCTCCAAGGACCGTCTGCGCACGCAGATCACGGTGTTTTGGGTGGCGGCCCTCATGGGAACAGGGTTCGCTATGGGGTTGGCGCAGCTCGCAGACCATCTCACCGAGGGAAGTTCGAAGCCCGTTCAGGGACTCTGGCTCTTCATCGCCCAACTCGCTGGATATGGAATCGTATGGGTCGGAAGGTACGTGTTCCTTGATCGAGTGATCTTCAAGATGACTCACCACGGAGAAGAACCAGATGCTGAGGAGCTCGACGAGCTCCATCGTGAGTTTCCAGTCTGATGCGGGCCGACCTTCGAGCATTCGCTGAAGAGGCACGGGGATTTATGCCCCCCGACGAAGGTCTCGCGCTGTACGACGCGGCGACCGAAGCGGCCAAGCGATTGCCACAGTTGCCATTCCTCGAAATCGGCTCGTATTGCGGAAAGTCAGCGATCTACATCGGAGCGGCTGCGTCTGAGGGAGGAACCGTGCTGTTTGCTCTCGACCACCATCGTGGCTCCGAGGAGAATCAGCCAGGTTGGGAATGGCATGAGCCCGACCTCGTCGACCCTGCCGTGGGCAGGATGGATACGCTACCGATCTTTCGCCGCACGGTGTTTGACGCGGGCCTGGAGTCGTCGGTGGTGGCAGTGGTCGGGAATTCGCCGACGGTCGGGCGGGTGTGGGGGAGTCCACTCAGCTTCTTGTTCATCGATGGCGGCCATGGTGTTGAGCCTGCTCACCGGGACTATGAATGCTGGACCCCGTTCGTCGCTCAAGGCGGGATTCTTGCGATCCACGACGTGTTCCCCAATCCAGCTGATGGAGGGCGCCCTCCATTTGAGATCTACGAGCGGGCATTGGGCTCAGGCAACTTTTCTGAGCTTTCCGCCACTGGCTCGTTGCGAGTGTTGGAACGTCTTCGAAACGGCCACGAACATCAGCCCGGGCATCTGGAATTCTCAGATCACTGAGGATCCGAGGCTGTAACGGGATCCGAGACTGTTGCGGGATCCGAATCTGTCGCGGGATCCGAATCTGTCGCGGCAAGTCGTCGTTTCTTCTTTGACTCTCTGGTGACGAGCAGGAACACGACTGCCACCCCACCCATGGTGAGCCCGAAGATCAGATACTGGGGCCATGTTCCCCGGGCGCCTTCGAACTTCGGCTTCTCACCAGAGTTCGGCTTGGGCAGAATAGTCGGGGCAGTCACGACTGGAGCAGTGAGGGGTGATTGATCCTCAATCTCTTCGCCTTGCTGTTCCACACTGAGTCTCTCGCCGCTCAGGGCGTCTGTGCCGGGGGTTGCACCTGCTGGCGGCACAGAGAGCAGCGTGATGCCTGCAACGAGCACAAGTGCCGCTGGGGCGGCCAGCAGGAGCGCTCGCAGCCCGTGCCGGCAGCCACGTACTCCCCGAAGAAATGCTGAGCCCGACATGCTATTCGGAAGCGCTGCGGGCCGGCCCCGAGCCTGTGCCCTCGGCGTCGATGTCGTTGCCCTGTGTGTGCCTTGACTCAGACGGCTCATCGGTATGGGTGTCGATGAGCGTCGGGAGGCGGTCATGGTCAACAAAGAGCCAAGCAGCAGGACTCGATCCTGCGAGTGAGTCAGCGGCGAGAATCACTGCGGCAGCGGTGTATGTGGATTGCTCGCCACCTGGGAAGTGAACTTCGTCGGGGTACACAATTCCCGTCCAGTATTTCCCATCGGGTTCGCGTTGGGATTGTGTCCAGCTGAAGATTTCCTTGGCAAGGTCGCGTTCCCCGACTGCGAGGAGGCTCATGACGTACTCGCAGGTCTCTGCAACTGTGACCCATGGCCGGTCCGAAACGCAGCGAACACCTTTGCCGTCCATCACGAAGGCGTTGTGACGATCGGCGAGACGCTGGCGTCCAGCATCGCCGGTGACAACCCCAGCGAGCACGGGGTAGTACCAGTCCATGGCCCAGCGATGCTTTGGCGCAAACGCGTCGGGCACTTCGCGAATCACCTGTGCCAAGCGGGCTGCGCTGAGTTCCCAGTCGGGCCGCTCGTGGCCGAGCTCCTGCGCAATGGCTATCGCGCAGCGAAGGCTGTGACAGATCGACGAGGAGCCGGTGAGCAGAGCGAAGGTCCATGGTGTTCCATCAGCATGTCGCGCCCACCGGATCTCGCCGCGTGGGGTCTGCAATGCGAGCACGAACCCAACTGCGGCATCAACCATTGGCCACATGGACTCAAGAAAGCCCTGGTCATGGTGGAGCAGGAAGTGGTGCCACACCCCAGTTGCTACATACGCGACACAGTTCGCGTCGAGCTTGTCTTGTTCGACACTGTCGGCGAGGTAGTACTGGTGCCAGGATCCGTCCTCACGCTGAATCGCTTTCAGCCATTCGAACCCGCGCTCTGACTGGCTGCGGCGGCCGCCAACGGCGAGCGCCATGAGGGCCTCGGTGTGGTTCCACGGATCGGCATGGCCGCCATCGAACCAGGGCATCATGCCATTTGGGAGTTGAACGGCTTCGAGGTAGTCGACAGTCTCGGCGAGTTGGCCAGCTGTGACGACTCCAGCAATCTCAGGCAGCCACACGAGCGCCTCGCTTCTTGGATGTCGCAGGAACTGGGACCGGCTTTGATCCGTACAACACGACGCTCTTGCCAAGCACGGGGTTGAGGATTCGTTCGGCGAAACGGGTGACGAAGGGGGCTTTGGTGATGTCCCACACAAGAAGTTGGTGGTACGCCTTCACAAGCACCTGCTCATTGTTGGTGGGGCCAACAGCGCACTTCAGCCACCAATATGGGGAGTGCAGGGCATGGGCACGGTGAGAACCGAGCGACTCGAGGCCAACTGCGTCCATCTTGAAGCGGAGCTGTTCCTCGGTGTAGATCCGAACATGTCCACCTTCACTCAGTGGTGCGTGGTATTCGGCGGAGAGCGCCCAGCAGATCTTCTCTGGCAGCCAGGCAGGCACTGTGACCGCCATGATGCCACCCGGCTTGAGCACTCGGTTAAGTTCTGCAAGTGCCGCCGAGTCTTCTCGGAGGTGCTCCATCACCTCTGATGCAATGATGCGATCAAAGGTGTTGTCTGGAAATGGCAGCCGCAATGCATCACCACGTACGGCGAGTGCCTCACTGGTTGGCTCTGCTTCGCCCGCCTCAACCATTGCACCGAAAAGGTCGCGAACCCCAAGGAGCTCGTCGAAGGAATAGTCCATCGCGATGACCCGAGCCCCATTGCGAAATGACTGAAATGCGTGGCGACCAGCACCACATCCCATGTCGAGTATGAGGTGCCCAGGTTCCAACGCGAGTCGCTCGTAGTCAACGGTCAGCATGTCATGACACCTCTTGCAGTAGTGCTCGATATTGTTCCACGGTCTTCAGGGCCGTGTTCTTCCAACTCCAGCGGTTGATCACCCGATCGCGTCCCGCGAGGCCGATAGCGGTTGCTCGTTGGGGGTTTTCCAATGCGTTCCTGATGCCGCCCGCCAACGCGTCGGCGTTGGCCGGTTCAACAGAGAAGCAGGTCTCACCGTCGGGTCCAGTGACTTCGGGTAGTGCGCCACCGGTTGTGGCAACCAAGGGGCAGCCGGTCGACATTGCTTCGATAGCTGGAAGGGAGAAGCCTTCATACAGCGAGGGGACGACAGCGCAGGCGGATTCGTTGTAGAGCTCCACGATTCGTTCGTCGGTGACGCCACTGACGAACTCAACGGCATCCCACAATCCAAGCTCCTCGATAGTGCGTTGGGCCGCTGAGCCTTCCTTGAGCTTGCCAATGATGACCAGGCGGAGCTCGGGAAACTCGGTGCGGAGTTTCGCTACCGCTTCAAGAAGAAAGCGCTGCCCTTTCATGGCCACATCGGCCGAGGCAGTGGAGATGATTTGAAATGGTCGGCGCTCAACGCCTGGGTTTGGGGCGAAGAGCTCAGGGTCGACTCCAACGGGCACCACATGAAGCTTGGTTGGCGAGACGCCGTGAGTGCGACAGATGTCGTCAAAGCTGTTTTGGGAGACCGTGATGATTCGAGTCAGTCGCTTGGCCACCCTCGTCTGCATCTTGGTGAAGGCATACCAGCGCGCCTTGGTGATTCGTTGGTAGGTCGTGTCGGAGTGTTCCATCTCGATGAGACGGTCCATCGTGATCGGATGATGAATGGTGCCAAGGACTGGCAACCCGGCTCGCTCGATTCCGAGAAGTCCGTAGCCCAGGCATTGGTTGTCTTGAACAAGGTCGAACTCTGATGTCCGGTGCTTGAGGTGGTCCCAGGCTCGGAGTGAGAAGGCGAGCGGCTCGGGAAAGGTGCCGCTCATGAACGAGAACACCTCAGCGAAATCCATCCAGCTCTTCAACTCCCACACCCCAGGCATTCGCATTGGGAAGTAGTCGTTGTAAATGTCGAGGCTGGGGAGCTTCACCAGCGGTACTCGTTCATCGAGGATCGGGTAGGGCTGACCGCTCAGAACCTCAACCGTGTGGCCAAGATCAGCCAACGCCTTGGTGAGGTGTCGGGTGTAGACGCCCTGGCCTCCAACATGTGGCTTACCGCGATAGGTAAGGTACGCAATCCGCAAGGGATCATCTGGTCCTGGTACCCGTTTGGTGGATGATCCCTGTGCAACGCCGGTCTGCATAACGCCCTAGCTTCCTTGCCAATTCGGTCATTGGTCAAACCGCTCAACCAGCGGATGTTCCTAATCATTTCAGGAGATGCTGTGAGAGTCCTCATTCAGCGGGTTACCCGGGCAGAAGTGCGGGTTGACAATTCCCTTGTTGGTTCGATTCAGGAGGGACTCTGCATGTTTGTTGGTGTCACGCATTCTGATACCCCCCAGGACGCCACCCGACTGGCGGAGCGTGCGTCGAATCTTCGAATCTTGCAGGACGCCGACGGAAAGATGAATCGCTCGCTGCGGGATTCCGGGGGCTCAGCTCTCGTGATCAGTCAATTCACGTTGTACGCCGACACTCGACGCGGTCGCCGCCCCTCATTCGTTGATGCCGCTGCACCTGATGATGCCAGGCTGCTGATCGCTACCTTCGTCGAGACGTTGCAGGCAGTGCCGATCACCGTTGAGGAAGGAATCTTCGGCGCAGATATGGCGGTGTCGCTGACCAATGACGGACCGGTGACGATTCTGCTGGAGCAGCCGAGCTCGACTGCTGAGCTTGGTTGCTGAGAGGCGGTTGAGCCGAAAACGAAGTGTGGGGATGAGCAACTGCTCATCCCCACACTTCGTTTTCGGGACAGTCCGTTTTCAGGAAGTCCTGAGTCTTACTACTTCTTTGTTGTCGCCTTCTTGGTGGAGACCTTCTTGCAGACGGTCTTTGGCACCTTCTTGGTCACGTAGCGAGTGACATAGCGGCCATTGACCTTGACTCGGGTCTTGGTTCGAACCGACACCGTGGTTTTCACAGCGGTGTAGCCGCTCTTGCACCTGATTGCACTCGCACCAAGCACCGTCGGGTTCGGCGTCACTTGGTAGGTCACCGTGAAGCTCGTGCACAGGGGGCCGGTGCTCACTGATGGCACTGGCACCTTGCCATTGGTGATCGCCTTCGGCTCTGGCTTCTTCGGGAACAGCGAGGTGATCTGTTCCAGCGCAGCTGGTGAGGTGAACCCTCCAATGATGTCGCTTGTCAGAAGCTTGACCCGACCGTCGATGTACTTGTCGAGGGTGATGGTGCCAGCGGCAAGTGCCGCATCGAGCTCAGGAAGCGTCATTGGCTTGGCCGTTGTCGTGGTGGTCTGGCCGGGAGCGGGAACCGTGGTCGGTGGGTTCAGCGCTGCAAGGATGCCAGTTAGGCCGGAGGAGGGAAGCCAGGTGTTCCAATCGGCTACCTCAACCAACGACTGCGGTTGGTTGCCCCGTTGGCCAACAAACTCGATCATGTATGGCGGTTGCGGGTCGGCAGCAGTTGGCGCGGCCTTGGTGACCTTCACATTGCCAGCGCCCACACTTGGCAGCTTCTCAAGGGCCAGCTGGATGGTGGCCGGTGCTGGAGCTCGGTAGACCGAGAAGAACTTCTGGAAGAAGTCGAGCTGGCCAGAGTCAGGCAGGATTGGGGTGGGCACCTCGCCGAAGAGACCTGCCAAGGATGACAGTGAAATCCACTCGGTCGTATCGCTGCCGACCTTGAGCTTGATGCCGATTGGGTGTGCATTCAGTCCACCTTGGGGAACCGTGGTGGGCAGCGGAAGTGTCTGGACTGAGTTGACTCCGGCCTCGGGCTCAGTGAACTTCTCCTGGCCGCACACTTCGTAGTTCACGTTGTAGTCGCCGCTGGGAGGGGGAGCGAGGAAGAATGCTGCTCCGCCACCAATAGCGCTGTAGCCGCCGTTGGGAGCCTGGCTCTCAAGCCGGAGCGAACCCGGAATGATTGGGTTTCCGTTGTCGGGCTGGACTCGATCAGTACCCACAAGTGGAACTCCGCCCACTGTGTAGGACCAGACCGGGACAGTGATTCCCGCAGAGACAATGGGAGCACCAGGCACCTGGACCCTGGTATTTCCAATCACGTCGTTGCTGGTGCAGTCGACGGTGAGAACGCCGATGCTGATCGGGCCCACTGCCTTGTTGATGTTGATGCTGAACGATGCCGCGCCCAGCTTGTAGTCCACGCGGCCAGCCTTGGTGGGGGTGAGTTTGCCGGCGATCGACTGCTTCACCTGGACTGGGGCGCTCCTGAGGTTCACGGTCTGGCTTGCGAAGCCAGCGGAGATGCTCTCGTTGATTGCGCCGCTCGCCTCAAGACTGAACTTGGCGTCGGTGACCGGAATCTCTTCAAGCTTCAGGGTGTCCAGAGCGGCTTTGATCAGACTGTCGGGAAGGTTGATGTCGAGGCCAACGGAAACGTCGAACGGGCCGCTGCCAGGAGTAACTTTCGCGGGTGCCGAGAGGTTGACGCCGATTCCGAGGGACAGTGCTGCGGATCCACCAGTGAAGGAGGCCAACGCGCCAAGCGTCTTGGCTGAATCGCCCAGGCCGCCGGCGTTGTCGCCCACCCGACCCACGCAGGTCAGGTTGGCGCTCGCTGCGGAGACAGGGGTGGGTTGCAAGAACCCCAGGCCCACTCCGGTAAGCGCAACTGCGGTAACTGCGCTGACGACTCGTTGTTTTCGCTTCATGATTACTCCCCGTTGGTCGCGCCGAGCAGCGACGCGTAAGCCACTCTTAGCTTGTAACAGCGTTGCCGCAGCTTTTCCACTAAGAATTTTCTAACCTACACAGATTCGCTGGCCGGGCCAAGGGGCAGTTCTCCCCCCGGTTTGGCCCTGTGCGCTCTCAGCGCGAATGCGAGCACGAGGAGTGAGAAGATGAGCACCGGCCACTCACCCCACCACATTGCCAGCGTTGAGCCGGTTCGGAGCTCTACCTCCTCGACCAGCGCGTGCTGCTCGCCGAGGCCGGTTCGCTGGATGACCTCGCCGTCAGGATTGATGATTGCACTGAAGCCGGTGGGTGCCGCCTGTACCAACCACCGTCCGGACTCCACTGCGCGCAACGAACTGGAGGCGATCTGTTGGGATTGAACTTGGGTCAGCCAGAAGCTTGAGCCGTTGGTTGGATTCAACATGATCGAAGCGTTCTCATCCATGGCGCTGCGGACACGCCGTGGGAAGAACACCTCCCAGCTAATCACGGTTCCGAGCTTGCCGAGCTTCGAGTCGAGCAACGCGGGCCCGGTACCTTCTTTATCGTCGCGTCGCGGGATCTTGTCAGCGGCAACCTTCTCCATCAGGAAACGAAGCGGAACATATTCGCCAAACGGAACCCGCCGAACTTTGTCGTATCGGCTGAGCTGGTTGCCGTCTGGGTCAAGCGAAACTGCTGCGTTCCAGAATTGCTTGGGGTCATTCCGATCTTCCACAACTCCAGCGACGAGATTCGTGTTGAGGTCAATCGCGAGTTGTCTCATTTTCTGCTGTTCGATCGAGCCTTCGAAAAAGCCGTTGATGTTCACAATGTTCTCCGGCAGCACGACAAGGTCGACGCTTCCGTCGATGGAACGTGCAGCGTCGAGATGCCGCTGCAGCACCGCTGAATAATCAGTGAGGGCGGACACGGTTCGTTGTTCCCCGCCGCCTTGGATCGCAGCTGCGCGAATTGTCCTAATGGCGGATCCCTGGGGCGCAAGAACTCCGAACACTGTGAGTGCGGCCAGCCCCGCGACAAGCGCTGCTCCCCAACGGCGGGTCTGTGGTGCCGTGAGCGCTGCAAGGGCCACTCCGGCTACTGCAACGGCGGTTGACACTCCGAGTGTTCCGAGCACTCTCGCTATCGGCAGTAGCGGACCGCTTCCCTGGGTAATGGCGAGCATGGAAAGTGGCACCCCGCCAAATGGTGCATGCCACCGGACCCACTCAGAAAGCGTGAGAGCTGCGGGCAACACGATCCAAGAACTCCGCGTTGGACACATCATCGACGTCAACCCGATGACGACTGGGAACCAGACCGCGACACCGAAGGGCCAGCCAGCGGGACTAATCGTCACCATCCAGATTGTCGAGGGGAAGAACCACCCGAATCCGACAGCAGCCCCAATCCAAAAGCGCTGCTTGGTTGACTGGCCTTCAAGAAGCAGGGCCCAACACGCGACTCCAATGATTGCCAGTGGCCACCAGCCCAGGGGTGGAAGAGCGCCACAGATCAGTAGCCCAGCGCCGAGTGAGCACAGGTATCGATGCCACAGCTTTGAAAGCGGAAGCGTTGGAAGTGTCATTCTGTGGAAGCCTGTCTTGCAGCCGTTTGGGCCTGTTCAATACAGGCTGGGATTCCGACACCCTGTACCGCCATCCCGCACAGGGACACCGTTGGGGCCTCGACTCGAAGATGGTGACGAAGTTCGGTGATGCGGTCAAGGTGCCCAACATCAAATTGAGGGAACGATCGTGGATATCTGCGCACACGTGCATCAACCGGAGTTGCGCTCAGGCCAGCCATGTCGGCCAGGTCAGCTCGTGCCTGTGCAACCAAGTCCTCGTCAGAGCCACCGAGCGCGTCTGGCGCGTCGATGTGGCCGATGGAGGCTCGCACGATGAGCTCCTGGCCGAGGTGTGGCCACTTCTGTGACGACCACGAGGCCGCCGTAATTGAGCGGTTGGCGGTCCGCGGCACCAGGAACCCACTCGACGTTGGATCAGGGGTGGCGGTACCGGGTGGATAGGCCAATCCAATGAACGCCATCGAGGCGTGCCGGATCTGGCCAAGAAGCGCCGCTGCCAGGGGGGCTGACGCGGCAAGAAGCCGAGCAGATTCCCAGGCTGGAGTAGTGAGAATCACCCGATCCGCCTCGGGCAGTTCTGCGCACGGGTGCCCCGTGAGAAGCTCGACACCGCGGGCCTGCAGGGCTTCGATGAGCCGTTCGATGAGCGCGCTCATGCCGCCACGTGGCGCTCCAAATGCTGGCGACGGTGTGCCGTTCGCGACCGGAAGGCTCCTGGAGAGGTTCTGACTCCACGCGCCAGGAGTTCGCGCCGCTGCTGCCAAGACGGGTACAGTCGCCCAGAGACTCATCGAGTAGAGGTTTCCCGCCGCGATTCCGCCGAGCAGGGGAGCAGTAATGCGGTCGGCCACCTCTCGTCCGAAACGTTCGGCCACGAGGGCCCCGATACTGCAGTCATGAAGCACTGGATCCACGTCCAGTGTGGGTTCTGCGCAAGCCCGCTCAATTCCTTCCTCGCTCAGAATGTTGGAGGAGCGGAGGGCCTCGACTCGAGCGG